>TARA_R110001632_G_scaffold232271_1_pt1 | contig 74864 bp, 59 predicted proteins | sample TARA_R110001632 | Tara Oceans TARA_R110001632 (sample SAMEA4398266) | marine metagenome | biome: Polar Biome; feature: [SRF] surface water layer (ENVO:00010504); material: water (ENVO:00002006), including particulate matter (ENVO:01000060) such as... | depth 5 m
GTTGCCCAGCGAGCAATAATCCGCTCGGTAGGCAATACTAATAAAAGAAAATATAAAAAGATAAATTCCATACAAACGATGCTCAATTAATATTAATAACTGAGGTAGGTCATTAAAAAAAATGTAGAGGCGGCACTAATTAAGCTAGCCGCCAACACTAAACCAGTATTACTCCAAGAAAATCTTTCTGCATCTGATCTCTCTTTACCCATAGTCTGGTAGCGCATTTCAAGACGATCAATATGTTCGATAATCTCTACAGTGGCATTCTCAAGCCCATTTTCATGTGTCGCTTGTTGCCTGCCAATGAAATCACTTAGTAAGTAACACTCTCTTTCACAGCGGTATAAATCACGTAGTGTGTCATAAGTAGGCTGCAGCTTTTTGATATCTTTTGTAATTTGCTTTTGCACCCATTCCACTAGCCCCATATTGAGTTTTTGTTGTTTTAAATCGTCAGTTGCTTGACTAAGCAATACAGCGTTTATCAGGCTTAAACCATTTGCAAAGCCTTTAAATCCCTGAGTTTTAAAAACAGCCACCGTATAATAGCTGGCGATAATGAGATCAAGACCTTTCTCTTTTGCCAATGATTCTGCATCTGCACGAATTCTCTGCCAATCAATACCACCAACATTAGCGGTATCACGTTTATTTATTCGGTCTTTGATAATACAGTAAGACTCTTCATTGCGGATTAGGCTCGAATCCGGCTCTATATAAAAATATTCACCATCAATACAAACTATGTTTTTCATTTATCTATAATTTCACAGAAAGGGGGAAAGCCCCCCTTAGTTAATATGAAGACGATTTATTAATATAATGTCTTAGACAAATCAAAAGACTGGAATAATCTTCGAGTAAATGGATTGGATTCTTCATCCGTATTGACTCGTATTTCCATATCGCCATCATCTACATTAAATTGGTATATCACGCCAGAATCACTTGCGCTCACCACATTCGCCTTATCTAATAAACGATATAATGCCCATGGCCCTTCTGAACTAACACTCCGGGGGGAAAAATTTGACTGCGTTGGTACCAAAGTTACTTTTGAAATGGTGGTATCTCTAAGTGTATTTGGCCATATCATTTCGACATTGCTTCTCGGACCATGACTGTATGACAGATATTGACCATCAACATTCAACACCCCTCGTCTTTTATTTGATGTTAGCTTGATTGGTTCAACTCCAAAAGCCACATCTAAAATTCCTTTTTTATTAAAGAAAGCGTCTTGTATTAACTTAGCATTCTCAAGTTGGCTCAATACATCAGAACGTATAAGTGACTTATTCTGAGTCCCTCCATTTAGGTCAAGATTTTCTTCAATGAACATTTTCAATTGATCGTTATAAAACCGATCTAAGGTACCATTAGGTGCAAAGAATGCTTCAAAATCTTGTAATGACACATCTCTATTAGAGCCTGGATCAAATGGGTATTTACCAGCAAATTTTTGTTCATATACTTTGTAAATATCATCATGCCATCGAACTTCTAAATAGCGAATAGCTTCTTGCTTAATGACATACCAGCTCTCATTAGCCAGCTTTGACATCATTGAATCGAGTGGTTTAGGCAGTCCAGTTGCAATACGAGACAATGTAAAAATAGGGTCTACACTGCTCATTGAAGTGCGGGTTTTTGTGGTTTCAAGCGCCGCTCGTCCAACATCTGGAGCATCTTGAATGGCCGTCAAATACACTTTTAGCTGTTCAATAGACAACAGAACCTCCTCAAGATAAGCAGGTTTGCCATCCGTTGTCTTAAGCATATTATTAAGATCCGTAAAGGGAACATCGATTTTTAGCGCCATATTGTATTTAGCGCTCTTTTGAACCTCTTCCCTTGCTGCTTTATCTTCTGGAATTTCAGGAAATAACTTGGTGTTGTCTCCTAAGGTTGATAGTAGTCTTTGTAAGGGTTCTGAATTACCTGTCAAATTATCCAGTATATCCACAGCCTCATTAATATTACTAAAATACTTAATATCAATTTCATTCAATAGCGCACGCCAGGTATTGGTATAATCAGACACGTAAGAACTTCGTATCTTCTCTTTTAAAGCCTGTTTATCTGCTTTACTAAATTGAGCAGATTCGGTCTGTCCTAATACCCAACTATCAATCAATGCTAAGTCAGATACAGATTCAGACTCAGGTACAAAATAACTTTCAAAGCCGTCCTTTGATAACATTTTAGGAACATACAGTTTATTGCTCCCAACTTCTCTTTCATCAAAGACAAGGTCAAAAGCTGGGCCGACCAATGAACGAACATTGATTGGAGATCCTAATGTAGTTTGAGCGGATAGCTTTAAATTTCGATAAACACGCTCATCAATAGGCAATGCACCTAGTTCACTTTGTACTTTGGCAATTAGTTTTTCATAGGGTTTAAGGACTGCGATAGCACTCTCATCACCATTTTCACGCTGTGTGTATAAGTCGGTATGTTGTAATGCATACTCTAAATGTTGTAATAATTTGTCTTGAATTTCTTTGTTACCAGAAAATTTCATTTGCCATTTTCTAGAAAAATAATTCAATACGAAATCATCATAACGTCCGCTTTTGTCTACGAGCATTCTATAAACACGCAGCACAGCCAACCTATCTTCATCATTATTTGCTTCTTTAAGATCAGTAATTAGATCCACCATTAAAGAAGGCAAATATCGAAACTCAAGGAGGCTTAAATAAGTCGTTTCTACCTGTGGCCCTATCATATGCCCCTGATATAACCCTAAGTCTGAGATATACATAGGCTTATCCCGAAAGAAACCAAACTCTAATGTTGCATCACGAATAGTGTTTAAAGGAGGTAATATTTCTTTTTGTGAAACCAACTTAGAACCTTCTGGGTACTCATGCATATAGGTATTGACCTTACTGAGTACGGCATCGGTTTGATTGATATTTTTTATGTAATAACGATGCCATGAACCTAGTAATATAAGTGATGCAACACTACATGCTAAAAAGCTCATCAGCATTATTCGCTTTTTTTGTCGAGTAACCCGAAAATTATCTGATGCAATTCCAGCTTCAGGATAAATGATGTTGTTAAAAAGAGTTTTGGTGAAGTACATCGTTGAATTTTTAGCGTCTTGAGCTCTATTTATCGCATGCGTCAATCCATATCGCCTAGAGGCTGCATCATCAAACGCGTTCGTTGGAACACCTTGCTGATAAACAGAAGCAAAATATACCCCCCGAACCAATGCAGAAGTAGAAAATTGATCACTACTTAGTGCGTCTTGAAAAAAAACAGACAACACTTCTTTTAAACCACTTATTTGTCTTGTGAAACTATAAATAGCATTACGCTCTTCATCGTCAATGCCTTTAGCAACAATATGAGGTAATGTTTCACTGACTTTATTGATAAATTCAACATACTCTGTATCAAATTCAGTCATCCAACGATCATGATTTTCAACGGAGCCAAGAGAAAAAGTAAAACCTAACACTTCGTCTCTTTGGTCCTTTGTATAGCCGGCAAAAAAAGGTTCAAAGCCGTAAAGCAAATCGAGCTTTGTCAGTGTAATGTAGACGGGTAAACGAGTAGATAAAGTCTCCATTAGCTCACGGATCCTTGACCTTAAAATAGTCGCATAGGCTTTTCTTTCGTAGACAGTTGACGTCGCTAATTTTGATATATCAATCGCCAAAACGATGCCATTTAAGGGGCGACGGCTTCGTGTTCGCTCAAGCCAACAAATGAAATGCTCCCATAACCGCTTTTCCATAACACCGTCATTACCGGAGTCTAGACCATCTTTTCCTTGCGTCAAAAGCTCACCATCAGGATCAATCAATACCGACTTATCACCTATCCACCAATCAAATGAATAAGGATTTCCACTCCCCTTCCCTGATGTTTTCAGTACAGATGAAAAAGCATAGTTTTGCCCAGATCTATTAATAAGACTGGTCTTACCCGCATTCTCTAACCCCATGACAAGATACCAAGGTAAGGAGTAAAGATAGTTTCTTTTGTTTAAATTCTCCTTCATGCTAAGCATGACGCTGTTTAACTCTTCTTCCTGTCGTTCTTCTGCTGCTTTAACAGGGTCTTCTTTTAACGCTTCTTCTTTTTGCAATACTGCGGTATAGGCTGCAAGTTTTCGCCACTGAAGTACCCCCCAAATAGCGATGCAAGTAAGAGTAAATATTGACATGGTTAATACGCGAGCACTAATGCTACTAAAGGGCGTTTCACCATCGAACTCGAACCAAGGGCCCGCCCACCAAATGGCAGCATTAACTAAAATAATGGTCAATATAATTAAAAAAGGCAGTGCCGCAGTTAAACTCGGTACTATTTTTTTTAATAAGCCAACTAGAGATTTAAACATGAACTATCCTTGATTTATTTAACTGTAGTATGCTTTTTTAATCGTTTTAATAAAGAGGGTTCCCACTCTGAAACTGACATCGATTCAAGTTGGGAACTTAGGTGCTGAAATTGCTGTTGGGCTAAATCATTTAGTTTATTCTCTTGCATTAACTCTGTAGAAATTAAACGCCAATAGAAGTTATCTCTTGGCTCTATCGACTTGCTAAGGCCATCATTAATCATTGATAAAGCCGCTCCAATACCATCAGTATCGACTAATACGGCGACCTTATTTTTTCTCTCTTGCCAGCTTTCCCCATTTTCAACTTTCATCACACTGTCATCGATTCTTTCTAACCAGCTTAAGCATGTATCAGATACAAATGGCTCGCCGCCTTTGAAAGTGAATTGATACAAATTTGGTAAGCGCAAAAGAAAATTTTGAGTTTCCGCTAAGATGGCTTGTGCACAGCGATGATGGCCTAATTTTTCAGCAATCTGATAACTTAAATACTGACCATCAAACCAATATGGTGCTAGGGTTAAGGTTTGTTCTACTCGCTTCCATAGATCTAAATTTGGACTCTGAAATAGCCCCCAATATTCTTTAATTCGTTCTTCAGGTAGTGCACTAATCAAGGTTTTACTATTGGAATGATCGGGCAATGACTCAATAGGAGACCAAACAGCATGCCTACGCATTCGTATCGCTAAGTCAATACTGGCTTCTTGCTCAAAAAGAAAATCGGCCACTTTTAAAAGTGTTTTCTTCGTCGCCTTCGGTGAGCTGTTATCTACACTGACAAGTATATTAGAGGTAGGAGATGGTGGATTAATGGGTGTCACATCATAATTAGAATCATTATGTTCATTTATAACTTCGATCTTTGGTTTAGAGTTTTTAAGCTTCCTCTTGATCGCTTCTAATATGGTATCGACAGAATCAGAATTGAGAGCGTTTTCTTGAAGTACTTTTTCCCAATATGACGTTGCCAAATTAAGTTCATCTCGTTCCTCTTCACTAAATTGGCTAAAGTTCAGCTTGTCCAACGCAAGACTAAATCTTTGTATTATTTGGCTAAAAAACTTACGCCTAGGTAAGTTCCCTTTTTTACCTGCTACTGGATAACAGGCTTTCCAATACTCACTGATAAAGTCAGCAAGTACAAAAATTGATAATGAGAAACTTTGCGGTGTATTCTTATTGTGAAAACACTGAAGCAAATAGGTTAATAATTTAATATCCTTAGTCTTCTCATTAAAAAGTGAAATTAGTACCTCTTCAACCTTAAGCCACTGCACTGAGCCATGGGCTAAAGAGCCTACTTTCATCATTTGGTCTTCAACAAAATCATATAGCGGATCATTAACTGAACTCGCACCAACTGGATTATCAACAGATATTGGCTTATTTATTACGTTTCGAATAGACGAAGTATTCATAACACTCTCTTACCAATTACAACGTTCGCGAACGGACTGAATGACGTCAACCAAACTATCTGTCTCAAAGTGAAGACCATCGATTGCTGGGCTATTAGAACGGATAACTAACTCATTCGTTAACAACATCCTTTTTATATGATGTATCGCAACTACCCCTCGACCAGAGGAAAGCAATAAACCACTGTCGTCGTTTCGCCAAAAATTAGTCTCTGTAGTTCCCAAAGATACCTTAACCCGCCCATCATCAATCGGTTCAGAAAGCGCAAGCTCTATGCGACTAATTCCACTAATACAACTTAATATTAATAATGGAGCATCCAGTTTCTTAGGATTAGTTGCAGGTATTGTGATCCATACATCTGCATTATTTTCGGCAACACTTAGCAGTGGCTGAGATCCAGACAAACGTTTAAGTTCACTAGTGGTTGCCCTTATCCAAGACTTTGACTTATCTGTATTACTTCTCCTGCCATAAATAGGCGTTGAAAACACAGTGTCAAAACACTCAAGACGCTGTATTTTCAATTCTATATTTGTACAAGCAGTAGCACCTTTTGTTTTATCTAGATCATTTACTTCCTTAGCAAAAGAAAAAGATGCCAAACTTGAAAAAATAATTAATATAAAAAATGAAAAATGATATTTAATCATTAATAACTATCTCCAATTTTAAACATTTATCTGCCAGAGTTCGTTTAGGAATACCTAGACTCTCAGCAGTTTTTGCTCTATCACCATCAAATTCACGAAGCCTTGATGTTATAATATTGGTTTCATATTCCTTTACAGCCACTTTTAGATCGCTAATAATTTTACTTCCAATACCAATTTCTAATACAGCGATACCTTCACTACCTAAATTTTTATCCAGTCGATCTATAATGTGTGGAAATATCACTTGTTCACCATCTTCAGTCTGAGTACATCCATATTCAATAAGATGTTTCAATTCTCGAACATTTCCTGGAAACTGATAACTCATCAAATAATCAAGTGCTTTATGATGTAAACCTCGAACAGTATATTTATGCTCTGTATTATAATTATTAATAAAATAGCGACTCAACAGTTCAACATCCTCTATTCGATCTGAGAGCTTCGGTAAAATAATAGGGTATTGATAAATTCGGTAATATAAATCTTTTCTGAATTTTCCATTTGAAACATGCTCTTTAAGGTTCACATGAGTTGCAACCACTAAACGGAAGTTAGAAGAAAGTTCTTTTTCAGCACCTAAAGGTCTGTATTTTTGAGATTCCAACACTCGAAGTAACTTAGCTTGTAAGGCGATGGGCATGTCACCAATCTCATCCAGAAATAAGGTTCCACCATTAGCATCAGCCAATAGACCTTTTTTATCTTTGTCCGCACCAGAGAATGCACCTTTTATATAGCCAAAGAGCTCACTTTCTAATAAGTGTTCAGGAATCGCGGCACAGTTAATTGCAACAAATTCAGCTTTACTATGTGTCGAAAGATCGTGTACTGCTCGAGATACTAACTCTTTGCCTGTCCCCGTATCTCCTTGAATCATGACAGATAAATGAGAGGCAGCTGCACTGACAACTTGCTGTCTTAATTTCTTCATAACGTCACTATTACCGATAAGAGTATTAGCAAGTCCATTGGCCATATGATTTTTTTTATTCCCTTCTTCGACTTCAACTAACGATTGAAAAAGTTGCTTAGAACTACACTTCTTCATTTCAATTTCATGAAGAAGCTGAAAATGATTAGCACATACAGAGAGGGTATTGAGAAACTCTTGATGCGTCTCTATGCTACCCATTTGATCTATGCCACTGTGCAAAACTAGAATAGTTTGCAGCTGCTTATTTTCAGCAAACATTGGAATAATAGTCACTTTTTCCAGTATATCTATTGTGCCAATTAACTGGTTGAACTCACTATTCTCTTGCCAATACAACAACTCACTATGCTGTAGTGTCATTGAAGAGTCAGAGCGAATAACATGAGAAAAAGGATGATTAAAATCAAAAACTGACCAGGTTAATTTTTTTTCATTTTGACAGTACTCAAAAAAACGACCATCTTGGCTTGCTTTTAGTACGTATACAGAGTCAAGGGCAAGCTCTTTACGAGTGACCTCTATAAGTTTGACAAGAAGTTCTGCAGAATTCCGAATTAAAACAAGTTCGGTAGCCGCTTTAAACCATCTACTCATTCTTATTCAACCTCACCGATAAACTGACCATCGGTAACGGTTAAATATATTCTCGAGACAGGCTCCTGAGCTGCGAGCCTGCTTAATAAAGCCAAAGAGATAGGAGGCAAAACTTGCCCTTCTATAATCGCTTCTAACATACGGGCTCCGTTTTCAGAGCGCGTCGCACGATTTAAAATTTCATTAACTAAATCTTGGTCTATTACTACCTGAGCGCTGTAACGTGTCCTCAATAGATTTTCTAAATGAGATAGTTTACTTCGTACGATTTTTTCTAATGTTTTCTGGTTTAAAGGTAAATAAGGAACAATTTCCATTCTTGCTAATAAGGCGGGTTTGAAAAAAGGGACAAGCTCTGGATATAATATTGATTCAATTTTCTCTGGTGTTTCAGAGTTATCAACAATGGTTTGATACCCTAAATTAGATGTTAAAAAAAACAAAATATTTTTACAATCAATTAAACGTCCTTCACCATCTGCTAATTCACCTTTATCAAAAGCCTGATAAAATAAATTAAGCACTTCAGGGTGCGCTTTCTCTACTTCATCCAGTAGTACAATAGAATAAGGTTTTTTTCTTATCGCTTCAGTTAAAACACCACCTTCGCCATAACCGATATAGCCTGGTGGAGAACCAATTAAACGTGACACGGTATGCTTTTCTTGGTATTCAGACATGTTAATTGTGGTTAAAAATTGCTTACCACCATACAGCTCTTCTGCCAGCTGAATAACTGTTTCGGTTTTTCCCACACCGCTTGGCCCAACCAATAAAAAAGAGCCTTTTGGCCTTCCAGAGCGACGAAGATCCGCTCGAGAAGTTAATAAATGCCTGTGTAAACATTCAATCGCAATGTCCTGTCCTTTTATTTTTTTCTTTAGTATTTCAGGTAAATGAGTAATTTTGTGTAATTCATCAGAGTTCATTTGATCAATTGGAACACCAGTCCAGTCGGCAATAACTTCTGCAATTTGCTGAGCATTGACTTCAGGGTACATTAGACGATTATGTAGTGGTATCGCGTCCATTTTTTGATAGTAATCAGATAGTTCTGCTCTATAATCATCTATTTTCTCAATACCCTCTGATTCACCATTATTGCCATCTGTTAAGATGATTTGACGTAGCTCTATAATTTTTACGATTAATTTTTTCTGCTCTTGCCATTCAGAGACTACTTTTTGTCTTTCAGTTTCAGATTCTAACTCAGAGGAAATCAGGCTATCTAAATGCTCTTGATCAACATTTTGACCTATCAAAATCTGCCGTTTAAGCATATCGATTTCACGCTGTCGAGTGCAGCAAAGATTATCTAACTGACCGAGTCGTTTTGGTGGTGCGGTGATGTTAATAGCAATTCGAGCGCAAGCGGTATCAAGAACATCAATCGCCTTATCAGGAAGCTGTCGCCCAGATAAGTACCGTGCAGAAAGCTCTGATGCCGCTTTAAGGGCATCATCATGTATTAGTACATTATGTGCCTTTTCATACACATGATGTAGACCTCGCATAATATCAACAGATTGTTCAACGGAAGGTTCCTCTATCTTTACAAGTTGAAAGCGTCTAGTTAATGCAGGATCTTTTTCAAAATATTTTTTATACTCCTTCCATGTCGTTGCTGCCACAGTTGACAACTCACCCCTAGCAAGTGCAGGTTTTAATAAATTAGCCGCATCACTTCCACCTTCCTGATTACCAGATCCTATTAAGGTATGCGCCTCATCAATGAACAAAATAATAGGAACAGGCGACGCTTTAATTTCATCTATAACGCCTTTAAGACGCTTTTCAAATTCGCCCTTAATGGAAGCTCCCGCTTGTAATAACCCCAAGTCTAAAGAGTAAAGCTCAACATTAGATAGTTTATCAGGTACATTTCCTGCAACTATCCTTAGCGCTAGTCCTTCAACAATGGCACTTTTACCAACACCTGCGTCCCCTACAACAATGGGGTTATTCTTACGTCGACGACACAATATATCGACCATTAAATTGAGTTCTTCTTCCCGACATAAAACAGGGTCTAAGCTTCCATCCTTGGCTTGCTGAGTAATATTGCTACAAAATTTTTCAAGCGCACTGTTGGCTGTGGGAAGGACAGTCTTATAGTCACAACTTTTAAAGTCTTCTTTCATAGATTCAGACTCAGAAGAAAGAGACAATAATAATGAAAAGTTTTTTCGAATTGCTTCTTTGTTTATTCTTTCAAATAGTCCGATTAACTCAAAAGAATAATAGCGATCTGGTCGGATTAACGAGGCTAATAATATGGCACCAGATCGTAATTCAAATTGATTCAATTCAGTAGTTGAAAGCAACCATGCCTCTTGTAAAAGCTCTATTAGTAAGGGAGAGAATGGTGGGTAGGTATCCAATACTATTGATCTTTGATAACCACTAGAAATTGCATTCTGTATTTCATTTTTAGATAGCTTAACATGATCAAAAATCACACAAACATCTGACATCGGGTTTTGAAGCAGAATACTCAAAAAATGCTCTATGCTAACTTCCGGATGTTGGCGCTCAATACATAATGAAGCAGCTTGCTCTAAAGCAATTTTACTTTGAGAGTTTAATTTAGAAATTAATGTCGACAATTCAATTCGAATCACTTTAGTCCCTTCTTCCTTGTGAAAAATTAATACTAATAATTAGGTATAAATCTATTCAATCCTTAACTATTAAACCTACTACTGTAGGATTTGATTTAGTTGTATCAAGACATCTTTCGACTTTGAATGCAGAAGAAAGTAATAACCAGAGAATGCAACCATCCAAACAATTGAAAATAAGGCAAAAACAGACCATACAGGAAGCTGGCGACTTAATTTATAACGAGTATTAACAACTTGATTAGTTGATGATGTTAGTTTCTGGGGTTGACTTTCTCCCATTGAATTTAATATTGTATAAATTTTATTTATGATTTTTTCTCTTTCCTCTCTACCATTTTTCATCACTTTAAACTTACCCTCAAATCCCAACACTAGGCAGCGATACATAAATTCAAGTAAATCTTTATATCGTTCTGGATCTTTTTCTAATCGAGAAACGATGGTAAAGACTTTTTCACCACCCCAAGTTTCATTGTGATAGCGTGAGAGCATAGAGTATTCAGCCCATACAGAGGAGCCTCCCCATTTCGTCCCCATAACGGCTTCGTCTAAAAAAGCGCATAAAATATAGCGATAAGCCATTAAAACAGCATGCTCATAACCTTTTTCAGTCAACTCAATTTCGATAATGTTGATTTCTTCTATCGTCTGCTTATATATCTGTTCTATATTTGGACATTTACTCAGGCTCTTTACCCTTAGAGATAGTCCAAAAAAGCTTGTTGCGGTATCAATTAAAGGATTTGTATTGTGCCCTCTAAGTTGAAACCAATACTCTTTATCCTCATTAATATTTTTCGCTTCATCAAAAAGCAAATCATCATAATTTCCTGCATTACCATTACCAGCCATAATTAATCCCTAATTGCCCAAAACTGTAGATCTAGCCCTTCGAAAGCACCAGCAACATGAAAAGCAAAGCCAGAAGAACCTTTTAACATTGCCCATGCATTACTGCTTTTGTCTAAACGGTAATAGGTATAACCCGAATAGTATGGAAGCTGTCTAGGCGCGACCGGCAGTGATATGACAGGTATTCCAGGTAACTGATGCGAAATCAAATCACGAATTTTTTCAACAGAAGACACTTTAGTTTGCTGACTAAATAATTTACGTAGCTCCTCTAAAGGCATATCGGCTTTTACAGCAAGAATAAATTCAGCATTTTCAATCAGCTGAGTATCATTTACTGTCGCAACCATTAGTCCATATTTACGATGATCTAATCGTATTGAAACCGCTCTAGGTTCCAGTACTACACTTAAGCTTTGACGTAGATTCCTAATAACTTGCCAAAAAGAATCACTTGGCATGTCGTGGTTATAACCTAACAACTCTGGAGAAAGTCTGCTTTCATCAGTAAAGGTTGCCAATTCACCACAAATTGAAGATAGAGTTTCATATAAGCGCTCAGGGTGAAGACTTTTCAATCCCACTAAGTGCTGTAATATAGGTTGCAAACGGTTCAGGGCTTGAAGCAACATAAAATCAGAAACATCCGCAATCGCTCCTTGACCTGATGAACCAAGTCTTTGAGCAATACCTTTAGCTCGCTCTTTCATCAAGCCTGCTATTTCATTAATACATCTATGCAACTGAGGACTACAGCTAACATCAAAATGGCATGGGATAAAGTCAGGTTCGAGAACGACACTACCATCCGTTCGTTTTTCACGGATTTTTGCAATTGCCACAGACGCATAAGCACTACGATCTTCTTTTTCCAACATCAATCTAAGGTGTGGGGATGCAATTTCGATAGGGGCTGTATCACCATCAATAGATTGGATATCCTTAACATCTTGACGACGGCTAGAGTAACGACCTGTTCCTTTTTCACTTGGCCAGTCAACCTCTAGCAAAGACTCATTTTTCAACGGAATTGCTAGATAGATAATTTGCCCTGTTAAAGTAGCATCTTCAATTTCTAGAGCATCTGGCAAGATATCTTCTTGAGGGATTCGGAAGACAGTCCCATCAGGCATAACGCCAACAACGCAGTCAACAGCCACTCGACCGAATGATAAAAATTCTGGATTAATTAGTAATTGTGATATCCCATATAAATATCGACCAACAGAAAGAAAACGCTCGTTTATATTATATTCATTATACCTCTGCTGTTGCTGAAAATGCTGAGGTTTAATAAATAAACCTTCATTCCAAATAACTCTATTTCTAGGAATCATATTTACTCAACCTTCTTCAATTTAACCTCATAATCGTTAAAGAACATCAGTAAATGATAAATTCTTCCTCGATTTAAGATTTTAACAGCTTTTTTCCATTCACTAAGATCTGGCTCAGAAAACTTGGCCATTACACCTATATAATTAGTTTCTGTGTTTATTTCAAAATCATCAATAAACTTAAACTGGCCAGGTGTCATAACGTAGTCATAGCTTTTTATGAAATTGTTTTTTAATGCTTTTTCATAATCTTCTGTAATTTGATCAAAGTCTGCTGACATAAACATCGAGTCATCAACGAGTTCAAATACCTGAATTTCAATAGGCGAAGCTACGCCAAACAAACCTGGATTTACATCATCATCAGCAACCAAACTAAAAGTAACTTGTGTTAGCTCATCCTTTGCTTCGCCAGGCGTTATTGTAGTGTCCGACAGACTGCTACACCCTGTTATTAATTGAGCGCACACAAAATAAAGTAACGGCGTTATTACGTTTTTATTCAGCATGTTTCTCACGAACTTTTTTATCATAGGATTGTTCAAATATTTCCCAGAATAGTTTTTCAAATCCTTGCTGGCGATTTGAGGTTAATTCTTGATAATACTTTCCATACATATCCCACGCCCATGATTTATCTTCATCAAAGTCAAGCATCGCCTTACGACTATAACGATTAAACCTTTTTAATAAGGAATCAGGAGACAAGGCTTTAAGTATCTGTCCTAACGCGGTATTAGTAGCGTACTGCACAGCCTCATTATGAATTTTTATCATTCGAAGGCTCTCTTCTACTGAAGATGCTGCGGATAAATGAACAGCACTTTTCTCTTCATCAAACATAGTTCGGATTGTCTCCTCATAAGACAAGCCTAAGCGTAGTGGATTGTCTTCTATTGGCTGAAGGCTTCTATGCATCATCCCATAACGGCTATCTTTAACTTGTGTGTGTAAATCTAGTAACCCCTGAATACAAATTCGTAAAGTAGCGCCCATTTCAGCAGACAAAGACTGCATTTCTTCCATGTCTGAATGGTTGCCTACATCCACTCCTAAGCCAGCTAACATTGGGCCACCTAGTACATGATTATTGGTAATTGGCCTATTTTCAAATTGCTTATTATTTTCTGATCTAGGAGCTGGTAATTCATGTTTTGAGTAATTTTCCGCCATCTCTTGCTCAAGTAAATCTAATACATTATCGTCCATAGGATGAGCCTCTTTTACTATTATTTTATCAATTCGATTTTTTTCATTCGGAACTTGTGAATTTTCTTTTGATGATTTTATTTTTAAATTGTTTTTATATTTTTTTATATTTTTTCTAAACCCGTTCATTGAAAAAGCAGACTCTATGTCATTTTCAGTATCGGCTTGTAAGCTAATGCTTGGATATTTATTTATATTATTATTAATATGGTCTAAGAGTTCCTCCTCAAAATCATTAGAAAAAACCCTAACTTCATCCTCCAGAAGGCTTTCTTCAAGAGGTTTATCATCATATGAATTGAGTGCTTCAATAGGGTCAACTATTAAGCTATCCTCTTTTATATCTGTATATCCTATATCATTAGATATAATATTTTCAGAATCATACACATCATCTAATAATTCAGACGCTTTACTCGAGAAAAGTTGTTCGAGAGAATAGTTTTCATTTTCATTCCCTTCTTTTCTATTTAAAAAAACACGAACCTCGTAATCTCCAATTTTTATGCAGTCCTCATCAGAAAGTCGTGCGTACTGTTCTTTGCCCAAGGGCATATGAGAAAAATTTATATATGTTTCGCCACAAATATCTTTTATACAAAATGCGCCATCGATAAAAACAATTTCACAATGTAATGAAAAAATCGTTCCAACTTGATCAGTCAAATACCAAAAAGCATCAACATCGGAACCAATAATGCCACCTAAGACACCGAAAGACGCTTTTGCAGACAGACCTGCCTCAAGAGCACTGACATTTACGACCACTAAATTGATAATTTTCTCTTCGTCTTCCATAACTATTGCCTTACTTGTATCACAACTTTTTTCTCACGTTGTTGTTTCAACTTGTGTTTAGATTCACCAAGAAACGACGACCAGCCTAAAGAAACATTGCCATTACCAAGCGACATAGTAGGCGCCTCGTTCTCTTTTAATGTAAGTTCAAGGTCATATGCCATTTGCTCTCTTAAAATAAACTCGACCAACTTACATAAAGAAAGAAATTCACGGCCTAATGGCAAAAAATCTGCAAATCGGTTTTTATCTAGCCCTTTAATCTGAATGGCAAATTTCCCTTTGATATCATTAACACTGCTTCCTAAAACTGTATTTTCTCCAATGTCACAATTCTGTATCCCAAGTTGTATTTTTTGTGCTTTTTGAATCGGAACCTTACGTTTCACCCACTGCCGTACTGATACTTCAGGCAAATCAAAACAATGAGAAATTATGCCCACAACAACCTGAGGAGAACGACTCCTCCCTGCTAACGTTCCTGAGTAAGCAAGCATTTTGCACCAGTTAATCGGTGTATCTCCTCTCATTCCTTGGTCGGCTAAACCAACAAAAGCAAATAGCTGAGCAGAAAATTGATCCTTTGCTTCCTCTTGAAAACGCACATAATAGCGATATTTTCTCCATACCCGATAAACAAGAGTAATTAATCGATTATTAAAAAAATCCAAAAACTGTCGCCGCAATCCAAATTCATCTTCACTCGCAAGTTCTTCCAGCATAAAACCAGGAAGTGGTGACTGGGCACCCGCTAAGCCAAAAAAATTAGTTTGAAGTTTTAACCTTTGATCATCGAGCACAGACAGTGTCGATACATCTGAAGGTGAAAAACCTAAACTAGGGTTTGCACTAAATACTAACCTGCATTGTGATTCCCACTCTTCACTTTCTGGATCTTGCTTTTCAAGACGATGTAATAATTCGACTAGTTGATAAAAATTAAAATTTTCTACATCACCGGGGAATATATCTCTATCAGCGAAGGGACTGTTTTGATTTATATTAACGGCTGCATCCCTTCCTGGATCCCCCACGAATACTCCTCTTTATTAGTCGAATTAATAACAATCAACTCATGAAAAGAATTGATACTTGCATACAATGAAAAAAACTTACTAAGAACTGTACCAAACAAGAACAACTCCCCTTCCGATCCAAACGCCTCTTGATCTAAGGTAATTGTTGATTTCAGCCCCCTGATTGGCATTCCATAAATCAATCTGTCTGTTGGCATTGATTCAATATTTAAAATTCCGTTTAATCTTAGCCTTGAAACTCTTTCTGCTTGACGATCCACAAGGGCTTTAAAATCATATGCTCTAAGAACCGAACATAATGCGTCTTTTGATAGAAGGGATAAGTAATTCAGTGATAAATTTGAAATGAGAGTCCAAAGCAAACTACCGTCTAAAACGGGTCGTAGGGGTTGAGAAGGTATCGTAATATTTTCAAAACTAGCAAAAGTTGGAGAGCTGTCTGTTGCGACACAAATATCACCAACTCCCAGTTCAACAGGTAATTGACGATTAGTACAAGTCAATTTAATTGATACAGATTCATCAAAATTATAAGCTGATACTTCATCTCCACGAATAAAAGAAATGAAATTATCAAACCCATCTTTTCTTATACTGTCTTTCACTCTAGCTCGATAATAAAGAGCTTCACGGTTTCTTACTCTTTCTACTTCATGCTGAAAGCTTTCAAATGATGAGTAAATACGCTTTCCACCACGAATGCGTGAGTCCACATTCGTGCTATTCTGCCAACCAGCTACTTCATTTATATTAAAAATCTCGTAATGTTCTGGGGTACTACTAGATGGAAAAATTCTATATTCTGTCTTACGCCCAGTTAAATCAATAGGGTCTGCATCGTGTTCAAATAAATTGACGACTGGCGTACAATACAATTGAAACATTTCACTTTTAATCTTCATACCCGCTTGAAATGTTTTATTAAATATCATTCGAATAGTAAAAACACCTGTAGTATCTCTAGGTAAAAAATTATCAACACCTTTCATATCAAAGAAATAGAAAGCTTCTGGAAAGGTTAAATATTCTTGAAGAATCCTATATCCATCATATACATTTTTAGGATAAGGTAATAAAGCATCGCCTTCATTAAAACCAACGAGAGAGAAGCAATTTTTAGGCAATCTAAACTCTACGCCATCAACATCTAAAGTAACACTTTCTAAGTAATGGTTAAGCCATAGATACAGCATCTCTGAGCTATATTTATCGCCACCAATATAAAACCTTAATGTATCTAGCTTAATATCATCAATTGTTAATTCGCCGTCCATCGACATTACCAAATCAACAGTACTGGCTTCTCTTGTATGGTGCGCGGAAACACTTTCACACTCAATTGGATAAATAGAAACATCTCGACATGTTTTGAAATGACAAGTCGTTCCAAATGCTGGACGACTATCTAGCTGAGTACCAGAACTAATAACATGCTTTACACTGATGCTCTCTTCAGGAACAAATTTAACAATACTCATACTAGGAACCGGCCTTAAATAATTAGGCCACAGCATATTAATAATAGAGTGCGTGAGTTCTGGAAACTCGTCTTCTATTTTTTCTCTTAAACGCCCTGTTAAAAAAGCAAAGCCCTCTAACAATCGTTCAACATCAGGATCGGTATTTCGCCCATGTAAAAAACGAGAGAGCTGTGGATGAATTTCAGTGAACTGCTTCCCTTGCTCACGCAGAAACGCCAACTCTTCTCTAAAGTATTTCTCTTGGCTCACTACTAATACACTCTATATTTACGATCATTACCCAGAATCAAACTGATTTTGACCTTCTCATGAAGTGCAGAACTATTAATATCCGCATCTATTTGAAAGCATAAACTCAGTGGATTACTCGGGTCAGTGACGGTTTGAATTTGCAGATTACATAATCTTGGTTCATATACACTCAAGCAACAATTGACCGCCAGCTTAACCCTCAAAGAGAGGTCCATTGTTCCTAAAGATGCATCATTAAAATCAATAAGACCTAGATTAGGAGCGGACTGAGCCTCTCCCAATCTAGAATTCAAGATGTTCGCAACATTCGATTTTATCGAGTTGAGAACATCTATTGAATCCGGCCCCTGAGACAAAGAAATAGGTTTCGCATTGATATCTAAGCGCTCTAAAAAGCCAATACCAAATGCAACACCTTCATCTGCAAGATAAGTCATAGTTATGCTTGGTCTAAGCGGCCAACAAGTGAAAGTTCGAAGTTAGCCCCCATATATTTAAAGTGTGGACGAACAGATAAAGAAACTTGATACCAACCTGGATTCCCCTCAACATCTGACACTTCAATTTTTGCCCCACGAAGCGGACGACGACTACGAACGTCAGCGGGTGGATTCTCTTGGTCAGCAACATATTGTTTAATCCAACCATTTAATTCACGTTCAAGATCTTGACGCTCTTTCCATGCACCAATCTGTTCGCGTTGTAATACCTTCACGTAGTGAGCGAGTCGATTAATAATCATCATATAAGGAAGCTGTGTGCTCAGACGATAATTAGTTTCTGCCTCTTTACCTTCTTTAGTATTGGGAAATATTTTAGGCTTCTGAACCGAATTCGCGGAAAAGAAGGCCGCATTATCACTGCCTTTTCTCATCGTAAGAGCAATAAAACCCTCTTCAGCAAGTTCAAACTCTTTTCTGTCCGTCACTAAGACTTCTGTAGGTATTTTGGCCTGAAGCTCTCCCATTGATTCAAAAACATGTACAGGTAAATCTTCTACCGCGCCGCCACTTTGAGGACCTATGATATTTGGACACCAACGATATTTGGCAAAGCTATCTGTTAAACGTGAGGCAAATGCAAATGCAGTATTCCCCCAAAGGTAATTACTGTGTGATTGACTTACATTTTCTTGGTAATTAAATGATTTTATTGGATTTTCTATTGGATCATATGGAACTCGTAGTAAGAACCGAGGGGCCGTTAAACCAATATATCGAGCATCTTCAGAGTCACGAAGTGAACGCCATTTCGTATATTTTGGCCCTTCAAAAATAGAGCTCAAATCTTTTAAATTAGGCAGTTCTTCAAAAGAATCGATGCCAAAAAATTCAGGGCCAACACTTGAAATAAATGGTGCATGAGACATTGCACCTAGCGCCCCCATATACTGCAACAATTTCATATCAGGTGTAGACGGCGTAAAAGCATAATTACCGATAATCGCGCCTGTAGGCTCACCACCAAACTGACCATAACCGGAAGAATAAACATGCTTATACAAACCGCTTTGCGTTGTTTCTGGTGCAAACTCAAAATCTTCTAACAACTCTTCTTTTGTGACATGAATAATGTCAATTTTGTTGTTCTCTCTGAAATCGGTTCTATCAACCAATAATTTCAAGCCGCGCCATGATGACTCCATTTTCTGAACAGACTCGTCATGAAGTATTTCATTCATTTGCGCACTAATTTTACGATCTAACTCGACAAGCATTTGATCTACTAAAGCCTTGTTAACAGGCTCTTCAGTCTGATTTGAACGCAGTAAATTTTCAATAAAAGCAGCAACGCCTTTTTTAGCTACGTCATACCCAACCTCATTAGGCGCGATACGCGTTTGAGCCATAATTTCGTCGAGTAAGTTACTACTACCTTGCTCACTAGCAAGCCCTTCCGTTATAACATCATTTGTAGACATACATATTCCCTGTAGTAGGTTCTCAAACTATTATTCAGATGGATGTGAAGCTTCATCTGAATTGCTTTCATTTATAAGGCTTAACTCTGCCAATAATTGTTCTCGACTTTCATCAGAGGTAATCAGCCCTTGGAGACTTTTTCTAAACTCAGCAATATTCCCCAAAGGCCCTTTCAAGGCGACTAACGCCTCTCTAAGCTCAATAAGCTTTTTAAGTTCAGGGACTTGTGAAGCGATGGAGTCTGGTGAAAAATCAGCAATACCATTGAATTCAAGCTCAACAGCTAACTCACCACCCTCTTCGTCTTCCAACTTATTGCTTACAGCCGTTTTTAAACGTAAATTACTTTCACGCATAACCGATTCAAAGTTGTTTTTATCGATAGAAATGCTTTTTCTCTCTTCAAGTGGCGTCTCTTCGGTATGTCCCTTAAAATCACCAACAACAAGCGTTTTAAGTGGTAGTTCAACTTCAGCCTGAGCATCACCAGTCGCAGGAACATACTTAATATTAATTCGCTCTTTCGGTGCAACACTTCCTTCTTTTGACATACGTCATCTCCGTCCTAACTCATTATAAAAACTCATCTAGATAATTTTTCTATTACGAAAGCTAAATAGATGAAACACACTCACATAAAAAAGACAAAACTGGTTCTAAACACATCAATAAAAATTAACACTCATAAACTATATATATACCCATCATCAAACCAAAAAATGTCTGATGAATAAAAATACTTAACGTTTTCTTTGATTTTTATAATATTTTGATCTGCTTCCTTTAGCTGCTCATCACTCATTTTATTAACTAAGTCATACTGCTCAGCCAGCATACTTTTATATAGAGCAGAAAACTTATCCTGGCCTGCAATATCAATGTATATGTCATAATATGCTTTGGCTTGAGATAGACTAAGAGGTGCATATTTATGGACACCCCTTTTTCCCGATAGAGTCCTAGCCACCAAAGCAATGGATGAGAGATCTCCCAATCCGGCAGCTTTAAGAAGCCACTCGAACGCTTGATCTTCATCTCCTATTTCATCAAGGATATTAATAAATTTTTTTATTGCAGGAAGGTAATAGGTTTCGGCTGCTTGCTTATAAGTCTCAATTGATGCTTTTTTTCTTGTAAATGAAAACCAATAGGGGCCATCTCCCTGCATGATTAGATCCCCTTGCACCATTAATGCAACAGGGTGCATAAGCGCCACGGATTTTTTTAGATAGTCTTTAGCAAGTTCTAAATCTGAATGTTGATAAAAAAGATAAAATTCAAAAAATGCCTGCCCTTTATCTTCATTGACTAACTGGTTAAGTAATTCAAAATATTTATCTTTCCAAAAAAATGAAACATCCTCGCTTAATTCTCCTAATGCCAAATATCTAACGGCTTGCTTATCACCTAACTCAGCAGCTCGAGATATATAGTCATATACATTACTATCGGTACGAACAGTTTGGTTATAGCCTTTAAGCTCAATGGCATATAGATAAAACCCTTTCGCCGAGCCTTTTTTCATCGAATACTTCAAATACTCTCTGGCCTCTCTATTCTTAAACTGAGCTCGAAGAAGCCTGCCATTCTCATACACTTGATCAATAGAGGTATGATCACCAATAAAGGGCTTTGAAAGTGCCTCGTTAGAAGTAAAAAATCCTATGAAGACAAAAAACATAGAAGGAAGAAGAATTAGAAAAGTGTGTGCTTTCACTTAAAATAAAAAGCTAGATTTGTTACTAGCTCCCTCGCGAAAGTAGAAAATGTTGCACAGAGCTATAGTAGAAAATGGAAAAACATTTTCTATGCAGAATGAGACGTAAATCGACTTAAGATGGAAAAAATCAAGTAGAAGCCCATTAAAATGTGCTAAAAACAAATCGAATGCGTGCGTGGAAAGTGATGTATGTCGTGTGGCTTTAGCAAGATGCCGACAAGAAAAATCTTGCTTAAATTCTCTGACTTTCACAAAAATCCTTTTGCTATAATTTCTAATGCAATCCGTTGCAAACTCAATTCTTACTGACCAAGAAGGCGAAAATTACACCTTCTTAGAAAAAAAATCAACAGTGAACATATATTTTTTTGTTGATGAAGTGTTTTTATTGACTGATTTATAGGTAAGAAATTCTCAAAAAATACATTTTTTTTGAGACGTATAATTCAGACCCATCATTTTTTTCTGTACAGAACCCACTCGACTGTAGGTATAATAAATTCTTAATATCAAGATAAAGATTCTATAAAAAGGTGTAAATTAAATGGACAATAACTTAATACGGAAGTTTTTAACATTACTATTTTTGATGATATTTATAACTGGCTGTTCTATTTTTCCACATCATACAGCCTATTTCGAAGGAGTAAAAAATCGTCTAGATGATGGAATGAACATTAACAGTAGCGTCAATAGTAAATCAGATACGTTGCTACATATATCAGTACAAAACAATTCAATATCTGAAGTGAAATACCTTTTAGACCGAGGAGCAAAACCAAATATAAATAATATTTTTGGGCTTCCTCCTTTGTATTATATCAATGCCAAAAAAAATACCAGCGCAGATAGAGAGCAAGCTAAAATAATCGCTCTTCTCGTCAACTTAGGAGCTGATATTAATATCAGAATGAAAGACGGAATTACACCTTTAGTGTCCGCTATTTTAGACAAAAAACCTTTAAGTGTAAAAGAAATATTAGCGTCAAACGCTGATATTAATATCGAATATAATGGATACACTCCGTTAATGTTTGCTGTAAAAATGGCGAATCCAGATATCGTTAATAACATATTGGAAAAGCCACAAAACATTAATTTCCGAAATGAAAAAGGTCAATCTGCTCTTGATTTTACAGCTTTAGGAGAAAGTAAAGGTAGTGATGAGCAGCTAGCAGAGATTGCTAGAATACTTGTTAAATCGGGCGCAATCATACCTATTTCATACAACAAAAATATATTAAATACTGCTATATCCAATAATCGCCCCCTCGTTGCAAAGAACCTAATTGATGCAACTGAGAGTACAAACGCACTTAATAAAGAGTCGTTCTCTCCTTTAATGAAAGCCATCTATAGCGGCAATATACAACGAGTCAAGGATCAATTAAAACGATCAGAAAATCTAAACTATAAAGACGAAAATAACTGGTCAGCACTGCACCTAACAACCCATCCAGATAGTAGTGGAGGTGACGCTCTTCAGGCAAATATAGCCATACTCCTCATAAAAGCAGGTGCTAATATCAACATACTAGGCCCTCAAGAAAAAACAACATTAGATAAAGCTATATCAAACCACCGACAGAGAGTTGCAGACGTTCTACTGACTGAAAATACAGACATATCGATCAAAGATGAAACAGGAAAAACAGCATTAATGACTGCTGTGCAAACTGAAAACCTAGATATACTCAAAAAACTCACCACCTCAGAGACTGTAAACACTCAAGACAATTATGGCTGGAGCGCCTTGCACTTTATAAGCTACAGACTAAGTAAAAAAGAAGATTTACTACAAAACGAAATCGTAGACTTCCTCATACAGTCAGGTGCTAATATCAACCTTCAAAATAGAAATGGATTTACCCCTTTACATTTAGCAATTAAAAATAGTGCCCAATACACTTCTCAAGCGTTAATAGATAACGGAGCCGATATCACCTTAAAGGATAAGAATGGACAAACGCCATTAATGCATGCCGTTCGTGAAGGAGATATAAGCCTTATTAAAAATATCATAGTCCTTCCTCAAAATTTAGACGCTAAAGATAATAATGGTTGGACGGCGTTTCACTTCTTATTTGAAAGCGAAATATTGAGAAGCGATGAGAAACAAGCAGAAATCGCGCGTTTATTGATTAACGCAGGAGCAGACATAAATATTCAAACCAACGATAAGTTATCAGCATTACATCTTGCCATAGAGCGTAATTATCAGTTTGTTACTCAAGTACTTATCAAGGCAAAAGCAGCGCCATCACTTAGAAACAACAAGAACATGACACCACTCATGGTAGCAGTACAAAGTGGCAACCTGCCCATTGTAAAAAAACTTGCTAAACTTCCTCAAAACCTAGATCTAAAACAAGAAAATGGCTGGACAGCCCTTCACTTTACAGCTTACTCAGAAAGTAAAGGTGGTGACAAAACCCTAGCAAAAATAGCCGATGTACTTATTGCCGCTGGGGCAGATTTAAACAGTAAAATTAATACTGGTGAAACCGCATTAAGTGTAGCAATAGGAAATGAATATCCATTAGTAGCTACCACCCTACTGAACGCCAGAGCCAGTGTAGATCTTACCGATAACAATGGCTGGACTCCTGTAATGTTAGCGGTTTACCTTGGAAAAATAGACATTATTAAGCAGGCTCTTCCATTATCAAGTGATCTTAATATTAAAAATAGCGACGGCTGGGCAGCCCTTCATTTAACAGCAAACAACCATAGTTATGGGGGCGACGCTTTACAGGCAAAAATTGCAACGCTCTTAATCAAAAATGGAGCAAACGTAAACCTATGCACACGAGAGGGTTCAACAGCCTTACACTTTGCAGCAGCCAATAACCAAATAGAAGTATTAAAAGCACTTCTGGCCACTAATGCATCAATTAACATTAGAAATCACAAGGGCTGGAGCGCAAAGGATGAGGCAACCAAAGCAAAAAATACACAGATAGTACGATTGCTAAAATAAAACACTTTTCAACCCATATCTAATTTCATAACGAGATACTCTTCGAGTCAAGCCAGTTCAGACTTACAACAAAACATCTTTGGGACTTCAACCGCATTTTTGTCAACCAAACGCCAGTTTGGTTTTCAGTCCCTTGTCTCGTAAACATTTGAGAGCCATGTATCTCGCTCATTAGACAATGGACTCGATGAACGAAATACTATGTTTTACTGAAAACGCCACCCTCTATCGACTTTCTCTATTAATGGAGAGTGATAGAGAGCCTAGCGATCTCCTCCCAGCCAGCCTCGACGTTTGAAGAAAAAAATCATGCCGACAGTCAGTAAGATAAAAACACACCAAATAGCGGGATACGCCCATCGCTGGGTCAATTCTGGCATATAAGCAAAGTTCATCCCGTAAACACCAGCAACAAAGGTCAAGGGAATAAACACGGAAGACATGATGGTTAACACTTTCATGATTTCGTTCATACGATTGGACACCGCGGACATATAAAGATCGGTTAAGCCGCTAACCATCTCGCGATAGGATTCAATGATTTCAACAATTTGAATGGTGTGCTCATAGACATCGCGAAGATACGGCTTAGTTACCTCACCCATGCGGCCGTCTTCTTCACGGTATAACTGATCCACCACTTCCCGCATTGGCCAAACAATACGTCGCAACAAAGAAAGCTCACGCTTAACGGCATGAATTCGATGCAAAACCTCCGGTGTGGGTTTTTCTAAGGTAATCAGTTCAAGCTCTTCGAGGAGATCACCATATTGTTCCAATACAGGAAAACAATGATCGACCATCGCATCTAGCAATGCATAAAGTAGATAGCCTGTGCCGCTTTTACGGATGCGGACGTTATCTTTTTGCAAGCGCTCTCTAATGGGTTGCCACACATCTCCCGGCTTTTCCTGAAATGTGATGAGCACTTTATTATAAAGAAGCAAACTCACTTGCTCAGCGTCCAACACACCACCTGCTGAGGTATTGTCTGTTGCGCATTCCACCAACTGCAGCATGCGCAGCACGACAAACACATGATCATCAAAAAACTCAACCCGCGGACGCTGAGGAATATGCATCACATCTTCTGCTGTTAACGTATGAAACGCAAAATGGTGGCGAAACTGGTTAATCACATAAGGGTGCGGATGGCTGACATTAATCCACCTCGTCGTTATCCAATCTGGTAGTGGCTTGGCTAGAAATTCATCAAGGTCAGTCACCTCTCCCATTTCCAGCTTAGTCGCAGAGTAATCAATATAACTTATGCTAACGCTGCCGAACTCAGGAGGCACTGACACATCTAAAAGATGTTCAATGCCCGGCAACTCACCCGGAGTAACTCGGTTATATGGGTTACTCTGCCTAGTACCGGACAAGCCTAACGTTGAACCGAGTAAATTAGCGCTGTTCCCCGCCGTTCCCATGACAACCCCAGCGGCTCTATCATTCATACTATTAATGGTTTTATCATTGGATGAATCAATAGTACTGTCGTCACCTTTCGTCATAATTACTCCTTAATGAACTGGTAAGCTGCCTAACCAGCTTACTCTCTAACGAACTCGCCGTACCGACTAATTGGAGCGAGCCACGCTACTAATGCGTTTTGTTTTATAGAAGAGTCGATTTAATTTTACTCTACCCCCATCTATCACCGATAATTCACCGCAATGGCTCAATACAACCAATGACGCATCTTGGAAGAGCACTCGCCTATTAAATGGAAACCCTATTCAATGGAAATTAAAGTTAATTTTCTCGACAATCTGAGACTTGAAGCCAAGTTTGATGATTTTACCGTTACCACCGATCAGCCTATCCGCTACAAAGGCGATGGCTCGGCGCCAAGTCCGTTTGACTATTTCTTAGCGTCGTCGGCACTGTGTGCGGCGTATTTTGTGAAGGTGTATTGCAAAGCCCGAGATATCCCAACAGACAACATCCGTCTGTCGCAGAACAATATTGTTGATCCAGAAGATCGCTACAATCAGATTTTCCAAATCCAAGTCGAGCTACCAGACGATATTTCAGATAAAGATCGCCAAGGTATTTTGCGCTCTATTGATCGTTGTACCGTCAAAAAAGTGGTGCAAACTGGGCCAGAATTTAAGATTGAAACGGTTGAAAATCTAGACGCAGACGCCAATGCAATGTTGATGGGCCAGTCCGATGGTGAATCAAACACCTTTATTCTCGGCAAAGATCTACCAGTAGAACAAACCATTGCCAATATGACGGAGATGTTAGCCGATCTTGGCATGAAGATTGAGATCTCATCTTGGCGCAATATCGTACCTAACGTGTGGTCTCTGCACATTCGTGACGCCGCATCGCCTATGTGTTTTACCAACGGTAAAGGCGCGTCGAAAGAGAGCGCTCTGTGTTCTGCACTCGGTGAGTTTATTGAACGTTTAAATAACAATTTTTTCTACAATGATCAATTTTTTGGCACGGACATCGCCAACAGTGAATTTGTGCATTACCCGAATGAAAAGTGGTTTGCACTAACCAAAAACGATGCCTTACCGACAGGTATGTTAGATGACTATTGCTTAGATATTTATAACCCAGACGACGAGTTGTTTGGCTCGCACTTGATTGACACCAATTCAGGCAATAAAGATCGCGGCATTTGTTCGATTCCTTATACGCGAAAATCCGATGGTGAAACGGTGTACTTCCCATCAAACCTAATCGAGAACCTCTTTCTAAGTAATGGCATGAGCGCGGGAAACAACCTGCAAGAAGCGCACGTACAATGCTTGTCGGAAATTTTCGAGCGTGCTGTTAAACGCCAAATCATCGAAGATGAAATTGTGTTACCTGATGTGCCTATGCAAGTGCTCGAAAAATATCCAAGCATTCTCGCGGGCATTAACGGCTTAGAAGAACAAGGCTTTCCAATAGTGGTAAAAGACGCCTCACTCGGCGGTCAATTCCCGGTCATGTGCGTGACACTGATGAACCCGAAAACAGGTGGTGTGTTTGCTTCTTTTGGCGCCCATCCAAGCCTTGAAGTAGCACTAGAGCGCAGCTTAACCGAACTACTGCAAGGCCGCAGCTTCGAAGGTTTAAACGATGTGCCAAAACCGACATTTAACAGCATGGCGGTGAGCGAGCCTGAAAACGCTGTTGAGCACTTTATCGATTCAACTGGGGTTATTTCATGGCGTTTCTTTAGCAGCAAGTACGACTATGATTTTTGCGAATGGGATTTTTCCGGCACCAACGAAGAAGAAGCCAGCAGTCTATTTGGTATCTTAGAAGACTTAGGTAAAGAGGTGTACATCGCTGAATTTACTGATTTAGGTGCATCAGCCTGCCGTATTCTTGTACCTGATTATTCTGAGATTTACCCCGTTGAAGACTTAGTATGGGACAACACCAACAAATCGCTGGATTATCGCGAAGACATCCTAAACCTGCATTCTTTAAGCGCTAAGCAACTTGCCAATTTGGTGACTCGTTTAGAAGAAAGCCAACTTGATAACTACACCGATATCCCCACCTTGATCGGCATTGTATTTGATGACAATACCGTGTGGGGTCAGTTAACCATTATGGAACTTAAGATCCTTATTTATTTGGCTCTCGGCGCACACGAAGATGCCATGGAGTTAGTCGGTGAGTTCTTACAGTTCAACGACAATACAGTGCAGCGCGGCCTCTTTTATCAAGCCATGAATGCGGTGCTAGAAGTGACCTTAGACGAAGAATTAGAGCTGGACGATTTCATCCATAGCTTCAACCGCATGTTTGGAAAAGACGTGATGGATAATGTTGTAGGTTCAGTCACTGGCGATGTGCGTTTTTATGGCTTAACGAAGACCAGCATGCAACTTGAAGGCATCGAACCGCATTTGCGATTGATTGAAAGCTACAAAAAATTGCATCAAGCACGTAAAGCAAACGCCGCAAAATAATGTTGTAAATTGTCGTTAGATTAACGCATTAAAAAGCGAACCTTAAGGTTCGCTTTTTTGTTAATCACAAGTCGATTACTCATGCATTAATACATTAATAAGCTTGCCAAAAGGATCTTGTACGAAGAACCTGCGAACTCCCCAAGGTTCGGAAACAGGTCCATATTCAATTTTAATATTTTCGGCAATCATTCTATCCAAGACTGTATCAAGGTCATCTACTTCTATCGATTGATCAGGGACAGTGGTTCCCGAACCACCTTCAGACGCCACGCTTATTTGAACTCTCATTTCTACGTCCGAGCTGTACGTTTTTATCCAACCGTGATCCAATATTAGACTGAGACCCAATATTGATTCATAAAACACCTTAGCCTCATCGGTATTCATTGCCGCCACATATGAAACAATTTGCATTGCTTTCATTATGTTACTCCTTGGCATCAAGCCCTTACACTATAGCGTTTACCAGCCACAACGCCTTAGCGTCGCTTAAGTAATATGTATAACTAGAGATTAAAACCTTAGATGTTTCGTTGTTCTAACCACGCCAAAACAGTAGGTAGAAAACCTGGCGCAAAAGCATCTTGCTCTAACCTCATAAGCTTGATCCATTGCCAAAACCCCATATTTTGACTATCAAATGAATCTGAATTCAACATTCCATGATTTGCATTCTCTATCAACTTTGTTGTTACTAATTTATTGCTCTGAGATTGCCACCATTCAAATTCTTGCTTTGCATTTACATTTAGATCTTTTTCACCCCACAAAAATAAGCTCGGTACTTTTATTTGTGAATAGTCATGACGTGCATCAGCATTAAAGTTATTTAGGACAAAGTTATAGCGATTTTTTTCCATGGCATATTCGCCAGCATAGGTTAAATATTCGCTATAAGAAACTCCTTCTTGAAAAAATGAAATGTCCTTCGCGTAAGCATCTAGCGCTGAAGCAATTTCATTTTTATTACTACCGGCTATTTGATGACGAATTTTTGTAAGATAGGAACCTTGTTCAACCCAATTAGTCGCAAACCCTATACCTATAATAAAACCAACTTTTGATAACTTATTTGCCAGAGCAGGCAATACCCAACCAGCTTGACTAAAACCAACTAAGCCTATATTTTTAGCTGAAAAGTGATATTCATCTTGTACTACATCGATAGCCGCTAGAACCTCCGATTGACGTTCAGTCATAAGTTGCTCAAGCCAGTTTCCGGAAGAATCACCTACACCAGGTTTATCCCAGCTAAAAATGGCATATCCATTTCTCCTTAATTGCTCCCAGATAATGCCGTAGTATCCATCAGCATCATACGACATAGCACCATCACCATGAACAAAAAGTAATACCGCTTTGGCTGGTTGTCCGTTAGTATTTTCTAGGTAATGGCCCGATAACCTATCATGTCCATTTTTGAAAAATATTTCTTCTGCGTAGCTAAATGGATTGAAAATTAATACTCCAAATATAAAAACAAAGAACCTACTCATTTCTGTCCCTTTTAGGAGAATGATGGCTGATATTAAACACTTAAATTTATTATAGTTGAAAGTACTAAAAGCAAGTAACTACTTTAGATACGGGTAGAATTTTAACGTTATAACTTATATCAATGACGTCCAGAAACATACAATAAACTATGCTCTTTGACATATTTTTCGACTTTCTTAAGGAGGTGATTTCCTACACATTTTCCTCTGGCATCATAGTAAACGACAATACCATCCATCATTAATTTATGAAAATCGGCTTTTCATTTATAAATAATTAAAAACGGTAATCCGATTAACTTTAATCTCTCTGATTTAAAAAAATTAATTTATCTTTATAAATTCTGCCGATTAAAAAATCATTTTCCTTTAGAGAGTATCACTCCAAATCTCTCTCTAAAACCTTCATTTTATAAATTCAAAACTGGATTATCAATATTTTATAAATCTACTCACAAAACCTAAAAAGGGGATAACGAGCACGCTCGTTATCCCCTTTTTTTATTAGAAACTGCACATCATTTCTACTGCGATTGTTCTTATTTATTGGTACTAAAAGTATTTTTTACCCGTACAAATGAACAAAATATTGACGTCAATAAAAACAAACTGTGCATCAATAACTTTCCATGTCCCCAACTAGCTTACTGACTCGAGTTCCCGCTGTACCAGCGACGATTTGCTCTAAATCCTCCAATGACCCAATCGCTGCGGTTTTGCCGGTCTTCTCGGCAAATTGACAAGCGGCACTAACCTTTGGCCCCATGGAACCAGCGGCGAATTCATAGTTCGCTAAATCAATCGGATTCACACATTTAATCCCTCGTTGCTCGGGTGTGTCCCAATCAAGAAATACCGCCTCGGCATCGGTGGCCATGATGTATAAATCCGCACCTAATTCTCGCGCTAGCAACTCGCTCGATAGGTCTTTATCTATCACCGCTTCCACGCCCTTCAAATGACTGTCCGCATCGTACATAGTGGGGATACCACCACCACCGCTGGCAATCACGATGGTATTTTTTTCTAATAACCAACGAATCGGACGAATCTCAAAAATCCGTTTTGGCAAAGGAGAAGCCACAACACGACGCCACTTTTGCCCATCCGGCTTAATACTCCAATGATTGTCCTTAGCCAATTTTTTGGCTTCCGCTTCTTCATACACAGGGCCAATGAATTTGGTAGGATTACTAAAAGCAGGGTCTTTGGGATCCACCTCCACCATGGTCAACAGTGTCGCCAAAGGCCGTTCGAATGGCACAAAATTACCCATTTCTTGTTCTATCATGTAACCGATCATGCCCTCAGTTTCTGCCCCTAACACATCAAGAGGATACAATTCATCCGGCTTATAAGCATTGCCTTGTAATGCCAGCAGGCCGACTTGAGGACCATTACCATGGGTAATAATCAGCTCATTATTCTCGGCAATTTTTGCCAAGGCCTGCGCTGCGATTTTGATGTTTTCACGCTGCGCTTGCGCTGTTAACGGTTGACCGCGCTTAAGCAAAGCATTGCCACCCAGAGCAACTACAATTCTCATACCATCACTCCTTTAGTTCCCAAGTGTTGCCTCGTATTAATTTCCTAGCGTCACCACTTATTAATTTCCTAGTGTTGCCACTAGCATCGCCTTAATGGTGTGCAAACGGTTCTCTGCCTGATCAAACTGAATGCCCGCCACCGATTCAAATACGTCATCGGAAACCTCCATTTCAGTAATGCCAAATTTTTGGAAAATTTCTTCGCCCACATCCGTGTCTCGGTTATGAAAGGCCGGTAGGCAATGCATGAATTTGGTGGCGCTGTTACCTGTCGATTGCATCAAAGCACTGTCTACACGATAAGGTGTTAACAGTTTAATGCGCTCTTCCCAAACACTGTCCGGTTCCCCCATAGAAACCCAAACATCAGTATGGATAAAATCACATCCCTTAACCGCTTCTTTAGGGTCTTCTGTGATGGTCAGTTTACCGCCATAACGCTTTTCTAACTCACGTGCTGGTTTTAAAAACTCATCACTCGGCCATAGGGATTTAGGCGCCGCAATACGAACATCCATGCCCATTAGACAACCTGCAATCATCAGCGAATGACCCATATTAGAGTGAGCGTCGCCCACATAGGCGTAACTTACTTCACTCAATGGTTTGCCACTGTGTTCACGCATGGTTAACAAATCGGCCAGCATTTGAGTTGGGTGAAATTCATTGGTTAAACCGTTGTACACTGGCACACCCGCGTATTGAGCAAGCTCCTCAACAACGTCCTGACCAAAGCCACGGTATTCAATCGCGTCGAACATTCTACCCAGCACACGAGCCGTGTCTTTCATTGACTCTTTCTTACCGATTTGTGAACCAGAAGGCCCTAAATAAGTCACTTGTGCACCTTGATCAAAAGAAGCGACTTCAAACGCACACATAGTTCGAGTCGATGATTTTTCAAAGATCAGACAAATATTTTTGCCTTTTAAACCCTGTTGCTCCATACCACTGTATTTCGCACGTTTAAGATCCCGAGACAAATCTAATAAAAAATTAACATCGCGCTGACTAAAATCTAATAACTTAAGAAAGTTTCTATTACGTAAATTGAACGACATTTTAAATTCCTTGAATAAGAATCAGCTAAATTCAAATAATGTGAATTTAGCTGATAACAATGAGTAATATCGGTAACAGGTGCATTTAAAAAAGTGATTAAAAAGTCTGACGTTACGACCTAATATTCAACTGGGTCACGCCAAACAGGACACGTCATACAATGACCGCCGCCGCGACCTCGGCCTAATTCTGCGCCACTCACTGTAATCACTTCTACGCCCGCTTTGCGCAATAAGGTATTGGTATAAGTATTACGGTCATAAGCAACCACCACTCCGGGCTCCAGTGCAACGACGTTATTGCCATCATCCCATTGCTCGCGTTCTTTTTGATAATGGTCACCGCCGGTTTGCACCACGTTGAGTTTTTTAATGCCTAAACATTCCGCCGCGAGGGAAAATAAGTGTTTCTTTTCTTTACGAAAATCAATCTGCCCAGCGTTATCGCCTGGTCGTAGGCTATAACATTGAATCTCATCACACACATCGGTAAAAGCCGTAACGACATCCCGATCACAATGGCTAAATACGGTATCAAGGTGCATGGCAGAACGAGAACGAGGCATTTGACAAGCAATCACACGAGTGGCTGCGCCCTGCTCGAACAATCGTTTGGCAATTTGTCCAACCGCTTGTGGTGACGTCCGCTCGCCCATTCCGATCAACACGCTACCATTGCCCCAGGCCATCACATCGCCCCCTTCGGCGGTTGCTGGACCATGATCCTGATCTGGGTCACCCCACCAAATTTTAAAATCACCATTGTTAAAAGCCGGTGCAAACTCAGGATGAAAGCGATATACCGCGGTAATTAATAATGTTTCTGGACGGCGTGCTGGCCAATACATAGGGTTTACTGTGACACCGTTGTAAATCCAACTGCTGTTATCTCGGGTAAATTGTGTATTTGGTAACGGGGGTATGACAAAACCATCAACCCCAAGATAGTTACCGAACATGCCATGAGACTGGAAAGGCAAATCATGAACTGAAATACCACCAATAAGGTAAATAGACAATTGCTCAGCCGGCATATCATCGAGCCAACTGCGCAAATCATTCAACATGCCAACACCAACTTGATTCTCGTTAATACGACGATCAAGAACCCAAGCCCGCGCCGTTTTATCGCGCAAGGTTTGTTCTAATAAAAGCCCAAATTCGAGTACTTTAACGCCACGGCTTTCCATTTTCATACAGAAATCCATGTGGTCTGTCCGCGCTTGCTGAACCCACAACACATCGTCGTACAATAACTCTGCAGCATTGGCCGGTGTAAGACGGGAATGGGCAAGACCCGGTCGGCAGACAATGACTTTTCGTAACTTTCCTACTTCGGAGTGAACGCCAAATTCGATCATAATCGTGTCCTAAAAAGTGGTTGAAAAAACCTAAGGCCAAGCACAAAAACAATTCATCAAGGCCAAAAAAGGTACGAATAAGCCAAGGCTTATACGCTTAGCGCGACAACACTGAGAGAGCCCATAATGATGAGACAAAGGACCAACAATAGCGGCCAAATAAAGCGTAACCATCTTTCGTAAGGCACCTTAGCAATGGCCAATCCGCCCATCACCACAGCAAAAGTAGGATTAAATAAGTTCACCAACCCATTAGCAGACTGGTACGCCGTCACCACCAATTCACGGCCCACGCCAGAAAAATCAGCTAATGGCGCCATAATCGGCATGGTTAAAACCGCTAAACCAGAGGAAGAAGGAACAAAAAACGACATAAGCACTTCAATACCAAACATGGCATTGATAAAGACGACAGCCGATAAACCACTGAGCGTTTCTTCACCCAAATGCAAAATAGTATCTGTCATATGACCCGCGTCCATGACAACAACAATACCTCGCGCAATCCCAATAATAATGGCCACGCCTAATAAATCACGGGCGCCATTAATAAAGACTTCTGTAAAAGTTTTTTCCCCCATCCAAGTGACAAAACCCACCAACACAGACGACGCAATAAAGAGCGCGCCCATTTTTGCCATCCACCAGCCTTGACTTGATACACCCCAAATCATCACCGCAAAGGTTAAGGCAAAAATCACCAACACCAACGTCTGAGAAAGCGTCAGCTCAGGCTTACTGTCAACGTCTGTTTTTTTACAAAATTGCGCCTTTATATCCGCTTGATGATCAGCAACAATGGATAATTCGGGATTACTTTTGATTTTCGCGGCGTAGCGCATCACATAGACAACGCAAGCCAACCAACCGCTAAGCAGGATAAAAAACCGCAATACAATGCCTTGAGTAAAAGGAATGTCTGCCGCATTGGCAGCGATAACCGTCGCAAAAGGGTTAATGGTTGAACCTAGCGTTCCGATGCCAGCGCCTAATAAGATAATACCGACAACCACCACGGAGTCGTAACCGGCGGCTATCATCACTGGAATCAACAAAGCATAAAACGCCAGCGATTCTTCAGCCATGCCATAGGTGCTACCGCCCAGCGCAAATAGCGCCATCAAGATCGGTATCATCCATTTTTCATGACCTTTCAGCTTCACCATGGCGCGAGAAACGCCAGTATCGATCGCCCCCGTTTTGGTGACCACACCTAAAAAGCCACCAATAATCAGAACAAATAAAGCCACGTCAATCGCCGCGGCCTCATAGCTGTCTGGATTATAAAAACCAGCGATGGGCGCAAGAAAAACATCGACAACACCCTGAGGGTTCGATTCCACTTGCTGGTAAGTACCAGGGACAGGTACTTCTTTTCCTAGCACCACACTTTCAACACGATCGTATTGTCCGGCGGGCACAATCCAAGTGCCAGCAGCGACCAATGCGATTAAAATAAAAAGAATGGTATACGCGGTTGGAAATTTAAAAGTCATTATTAACGTCCTTTAAAAAACGGAGGGATTCTATTTTTTATTTTAAAAGCACCTTTTTAAAAAAATCACTTTCATTAAAATAATGAGTACAGTCGCATTCAGTTATTTTAAAAAATACAATTTAAATAAAAGGAAAAATAAACCCAAACATCAGTAGCACTTAAGTTCAGCACTACTAAATTAAAAGCCTGCCACACTCAAATATTCAATTTAAATGTACGGCACCACTTTATAATGCAAGATTAAATACACACTGACACTGCGCTAAATCATTAAATCTACAATGAGCGCGCTTATTACTGAGTTCTAAGATTGAACACAAATCGTTTCTAAGCGTATTTTTAAAATTTAGCGCGTTATGGATCGCTATGGGGTTGAAGCGATTGGCTTTTAACAAGCACGTATCTCTCTTTAAACAAAAACATACGGGGTTTCGAAGGAAGCATTGAATTCAGGGATCAGGGATCAAGGTTCTAATTCAGCGCGTTGAAGCCTGATAAGACATCAAACAACTCTTCGTCAATATCACTTTGACGCAAACGGTGAAACGTTTGGTTTAGGTTCTCTTGTAATTCATCAATGTTTTTTTCGGCTCGTTGCATGGCGGCGAGACGACTGGCGTTCTCGCTGGCAAGCGACTCTGCACATGCTCTAAACAAACTAACAAACAGGTATTCACGCACAAACGCACGCCGTGTTTGATCTTGATTTGGCATCACTTCCGCAAGGTTGTTTGTCGGCCAGTGAATACCCTCAAGATTGCGCTGCCAAGCGGCGTCCAAGGGCAGTAACTGCTGACAGACTGGCCGATAAATCGAATCAGATTCGGGCCGATGATGAAATAGAAATACTTGATCAATCACACCTTGCTCCCGCTTCGCTTCCAGTTCGATCAAAATGTTGCCCACCAGTGCGGTAATGGTATGAATTGAGCCGGGCAAGGCAAAGCTGTCTTCTGTTTTGAGTGCGGTATCGAGTAAGCGAGACTGTACACGCTCCCCAACCGCCCAGACGGTTTTTTCACCCGGTAACTTAGCCAAGGATTCAACCACAAATTCAACCATCGCTTCATTGAATTGTCCTACCAATCCCTGATCCGAACCAAACACAATCACGCCGACCCCTGACACGTTTTTTTGAGATCGGTTTACGATCGCCAAAGGCCTGCCCAACTCAGCCGATTGGGTATTTGCTGACAAACAAGCCACCAGCCCCAATTGCACCGTTTGGTAATAATCGTCCAGCGAATGCACCGCTTTTTCATATTGCCCAATGCTTGAGGACGCAATAGTTTTCATACTGCGCACGACTGATTGAAGATCTTTAGCACTGGTAATTTTATGGCGCAAACTGGCGATACTGTCAGTCATGACGGCTCGCTAGAATACGTCTGTTTTGACGCTTTATCTGTCCGATTCGACCCTGCCAAACCTGCGTCCGCCAAAAAATCGTCAAGCGCTTCGCGTGCAAGCTGAAGAATAACGGCTTTATTTTCCTTGCTTAATTTGTCAGAGCTTTCTAATCGTTCAATCAGCTCGTCAGATATGTTCGCCGCCGCACCACGTACCGCTTGTTCCGCCGCTGGCATGTGCGCTAAAGAAATGTCATCAAACAAGTCAGCCGTCAATGCCACCAAAACAGTAATTTGTTCTGCCATCGACACAGGTGCGAATTCAGGCTGCATCAAACACGCTCGAATGCGTCGACCATGCTCAATGATTTTCAGCGTATTATCGTCTAAACGCGCGCCAAAACGGGCAAAGGTTTCTAACTCCTCAAACTGGGCATACGCCAACTTAAGATCGACTGTCACGCCTCGATACGCTGCTCTTTGTGCTTTGCCACCAACACGAGACACTGATTTCCCCACATCAACCGCGGGCAGAACCCCCAGTTCAAACAACGCGGGCGACAGATAGATCTGCCCATCGGTGATGGAAATTAAATTAGTTGGAATGTATGCCGAAATATCCTGCGCTTCGGTTTCGATAATCGGTAACGCCGTCAATGAACCACCACCAAGCTCGGCACTTAAGTGCGTCGCCCGTTCCAAAAGCCGCGAGTGAATATAGAAAATATCACCAGGGAAGGCTTCTCGACCCGGCGGCCGACGTAACAAGAGTGACAATTCACGATAGGCTCGTGCGTGATGCGTCAGGTCGTCATAAACAATCAGTACATCGCGGCCCTTTTCCATAAAGTGCTCAGCAATACTGGTAGCCGCATAAGGCGCAAGGTACGCAAGCCCCGGTGGATCGTTCCCCTCGGTCACCACCACCACGGTGTATTCCAGCGCACCTTGTTCACGCAACGTCGCAATGACTTTGGCAACACCAGAAGCACGCTGTCCAATGGCGCAATAAACGCACAACACATTCTTGCCGCGCTGATTCAATATGGTATCAAGGGCAATCGCCGTCTTGCCGGTTTGCCGGTCACCAAGAATCAATTCTCGCTGTCCTCGACCCACCGGAATCAAGGCATCAATGACCTTGATGCCAGTTTGCAAAGGTACGCTAACGGCGGCACGGTCCATAATCGCTGGCGATGGTCGCTCAACCGGTAAACGTTCACTGACCACTAGCTTGTCTTTACCATCCAGAGGTTCACCGATTGGATTGATGATACGGCCGATCAAATTTTCACCAACGGGTACATCGACGACATGGCCGAGACGTTCAACTTCATCGCCCGCCTGTAAATGCCAATAGTCGCCCAGCAGTACAGCACCAATTTCATTTTCATCCACGTTAAAGGCTATGCCATAAATATCACCGGGAAACTTAAGCAGTTCTTCATAGCCCACACCTGGCAAGCCGGACACTTTGGCAATACCAGTAGCAACGCTGGTAATAACGCCGACTTCACGTGGCGTTAATACTGGCTCGAAAGATTGTCGTGCCTCAGCTAAGCCTGAAAATAATTCGTCAAACATTGACTTCATAAGACTTGCTCTTTGCTCTGATCCTGCTGGCGGCTATCGTCATGGGACTGCAACACTTGGTTTACACGCTTAGTTAATGTGGCAAGGTAGTCGGCAATGCTCCACGCGATTTTCTGACCGTTAGCATTGATTTCGATACCACTGACGATCGCAGGTTCAGTAGCAAACTGTATGTCTACCGAATCCCCCAAGATCCCCTTAAGTGCGGCCCTAATAAGCGCGGTCTGCTCTTCTGGAAGATCAAACGCTGTATGAACGATTAAAGGCTGATCCGAGCCTGCAAAGGCGGATTGTAAGTTGGCTTTTTCCTCGTCCTTTAATGTGTCTAAACGCTGCACAAAAATAACGGCCATGCGTGCTTCTAAACTGGCGCCAGCAAGATCACTCAACGCTTTCCGAGCAATCGCAAAAACTTCTTCTCGCGCTCGCTGACTCAGCGCATCCTGTAAACTGAGCTGTTCGTTTTTAAGCGCTAGTTCTAGCTTGCTGCGTAACGCATCCGATTCTTCACGGACTTCATTCAGCAAACGCGCCTTTTCGGCTTTTGCGTCTTTTGTCACTTTGCTCATTTTTGCGGTACGGTGCTGATCAAATTCTGCATTTTTTTGCTGGAATGCCTCACGCTGCTGCTCGGCCTCCGCTCTCTTTTCGTCGGCGTCAGCAAGCTCATCCGCAATGCGTTTTTCACGTGCATCGATCGCATTAAGAATAGGACGGTACAAAAAACGCTTCAGCAACCACACGAGAACAAGAAAATTGATGAGTTGCGCAATGACGGTAAACCAATCAATCAACATAATTTATTGACCTGTCGCTTGGGCAATGCCGTAATTCCAGAAAGGGTTGGCAAACAGCAAAATCATTGACACCACAAAACAATAAATCGCGGTGGATTCGATCATCGCCAGACCCACAAACAAGGTTCGGGTAATGGTCGCCGAGGCATCTGGTTGCTGAGCCAATGACGACAACGCGGTCGCCACAGCCTTACCTTCCCCCAATGACGGCCCAATAACACCGATGGCAATCGTCAGTCCCGCGGTAATAATCGATACAACCGCAATAATCGTCATGCTGTCCATAGTCACTCCATAAATGTTCATAAGATTAAATAGCCATTAAAGTTAAATCGTCATAACAGTTAACTGGGCGCATTAGGCTCAGCTTGTTGGACTTCTGTTTTTTGGGAACGGGTGGCCGCCGCGATGTACACGGTTGCCAGAATAAAAAAGATGTAGGCTTGAACAATGCCTGTCAGTAAGCCAAGTAAGGTCATCACAATAGGAAATAAGAACGGCGTAATAGTGAGCAATATCGCTATGATCATCGCGCCGCTCATCATATTGCCAAACAATCGCACCGCGAGCGCCAAGGTTCGCGACACCTCACTGATAATATTAAATGGCAGCATAATGATGGTTGGCTTGGCATAAGAAGAAAGGTAACAACCCAACCCTTGCTCTTGAATACCAAATAACGGTACTGCCACCAACACACACACAGCCAAAGCAACCGTGGTAGAGAGCGAACCTGTGGGTGGTTCAAACCCCGGAATCACGGTACCAAGCGCAGAAAGCGCAATGAATAAAAACAGCGAGCCCAAAAAGCCAAGGTATTTATTAGGTTGGCTTAGCCCCACCTCTTCGATCTGCTTACTGATGTTGATCACCACCACTTCCAACAGATTCTGCCAGCGAGAGCGCTGTAGATTAATAGTCAATTTACGCGTGATTAGAATGGAAGCCACCACCAGCACTGACATCACCAACCAAGTAAATACGATGGTTGCATTGAGCTTGAAGAACCCCATTTGCCAATAAATAATTTGATCCGGACTGAGGTTCATTAGCGTTCACCCGACGAAGAACGCTGATCTTTCATGCTAAGAACGGGAGCGATGACAACAGGATTGTCCTTTAAACGAATAAGGCCCGTAGCAAACAATCGCAGTACGAAAAATCCGAGTAAGCCCAGTAATAACGTTCGCCAATCATTGCCCAAAAAGACATAAAAACTGACCATGACGACGCTGATACGAAACAACATACTAAACAGAAACAATGGCGCGATATAGTGACTGAAACCAAGTCGACGTACGGTCCACCAAAGTCCTGCAAAATAAAAAACACCAAGCAATACGCCCACAAAAATTGCGTAGGCAATACCGCCCCATAGGTTGTCGCTAAAATCAATCAGCATCATTGTTATCCTCATGTTGATGAATATCTTTGTCTTCTTTATCGACCCAGTGCCACGCATTAAAACAGCCAAGACAAAGACCAACGACCAGCAGCGCCAATGTCCACGAACGCCCACCGGGATAAAGATCGTCTAACCAAATACCAAGCCCTGCACCGAGTACCGTGGGAATCGCTATAGACCAGCCAATTAATCCCATCATCCCTAACCCAGACCACACGGTTTTATTAACATGACGCTGCGCCTTTAGCTTACGTGACGCCATGTCGCCCACCTGCTGGCTGTAGTTTTGTTGGCTATCGCTGCTGGACGATTTTTTTTTCAATGTAGAGTCCGGTTCATTCTCATTTTTCATAACACGTTTGTATCCGGCTTAAACGCCACCAAGCGTTGAATAAAACCACTTTCCATCTTGGTCAACACAGAACGCAGTGATCGCTCCTGCTCGTCGAGCTGCATAAATTCTTTTTCTACCGCGGCTCGCAAGGCGTCCAAACCCATGCCACTCATGGCATTTCGTACAGAAACCCTGACGTCCAAACCCGTTTTCACCAAAACACCCTCATCCACCGCAAGGTAAGTTTCTTCTGCACCTTCGGCTTCAAAGACCAAGATGCCCGCTGACAACGCGGCGACGCAGTCCAATCTATTGGGTAAAATGCCAAACGCGCCTTCATGCGTCATCGCGACAATACGCTTTACTTGATGCGCCTCGGCAAAGACTTTGTAAGGCAACAAAACCTTAAGCGTCATGTACGCTTGTGGCATGTTGATCCTCCTTAGCACCGAGCGGCTTATGTTTTTTATGCGCTTCATCAATCGCGCCAATCATATAGAGTGCGCTTTCGGGATAGTCTTCAAATTCATCTTTAAGAATCCGTTCACAACCATCCAGTGCGTCATCAAGACTGACCAATTTCCCAGACATACCGGTGAACTGCTCGGTGGTGAAAAACGGCTGAGTTAAAAAACGCTCTAAGCGTCGAGCACGCCCAACCACCTTGTGATCTTCTGGCGATAACTGCTCCATGCCGAGCATGGCAATGATGTCTTTAAGCTCTGCGTATTGCGCTAACGTGCGACGAATATCCTGCGCAAGGTCATAATGTCGTCTACCGATAATACTCGGCGTCGCCATTTTTGAACTGGACTGTAACGGGTCGATCGCGGGGTAAAGCCCTTCACTGGCACGTTTACGTGACAGCACAATAGAAGCGGAAAGGTGCGAAAAAGTATGCACGGCGGCAGGATCAGTAAAGTCATCGGCTGGCACATACACGGCTTGAATTGAGGTGATTGCGCCGCTGCCAGTATTGGCAATACGTTCTTCTAATTGCGATAATTCGGTGCCCATGGTTGGCTGATAACCTAACCGAGCAGGCATCTGTCCCATTAAACCAGACACTTCCATGCCCGCTTGAATGAAACGAAAAATATTGTCGACGAGTAACAAAACATCGCGATGTTCGTCGTCACGGAAATACTCCGCCATGGTTAACGCCGCATGACCCACACGAAAACGCGCGCCGGGCGGTTCATTCATTTGCCCAAACATCATCACCATGTTATCCAACACGCCCGCGTCTCTCATCTCGCGATAGAGCTCTTCACCTTCACGACAACGTTCACCAATGCCACAAAAGATACTCACGCCTGCATGCTGACCGACCATGTTATGAATCATTTCGGTCAACAGAACGGTTTTACCAACACCCGCACCGCCAAATAAACCGGCTTTACCGCCGCGTTCAAGCGGCATTAAGACATCAATCACCTTGATTCCGGTTTCGAATACTTGCGTCTTGGTGGAACGTCTTTCTAAGGCGGGTGGCTCATTATGAACGGAACGCCATTGAACCTCTTTTAGTGGCGCTTTTTGATCAATGGTGTTGCCAAATACATCGAACATGCGCGACAAAATCTCTTTTCCAACCGGCGCTTGTAAGGGTTTTCCAGTGTCTTCTACCAACATGCCACGGGCAAGACCTTGGGTTGGCGTCAGGGCAATACAACGAATTCGATGAGCGTCTAATTGAGAAAAAACTTCAATGGCAATCTGTTTTTTGGTTCCGGTATGCAACAAGGTACGAATCGGTGGCAACTGATGATCAAAACGCACATCCACGACACTGCCGCGTATCGAAATCACAGTACCAGTGTTAAGGGGGGCTGTTTCTGTGGTGATTTCTTCTGCTTCTTTGACGCTAGTGTGCAAGTCTGTCATGCCTTAATCCCTTTATTAACATCCCATCGCCAATCAGGTCGATACAAAACCATCGGTTATGCCCATCGCCAAGAAAGCTCAATCTAAGTAATAAAACTTAATCTCGATTACCCTCTTCAATCACAGGAGTGCTGCATTTTTTATCTGTAACTACTACGTTAGCGTAATGTCGACTGCTCAAACAATGATCTATGACAGGCAATAAGCAGTTAACATCTTAGGGAGGATAGACTAGGAAGGTGCGAACAAGCTTACTTGCTTCCCTAGGGGTAAGATCGGATTTTTGTTCACGACGATCAATAGCTCCGTCGCCACTTTCAGCTATTGAGCATGTTGGTTAAGTATGAGGTTCATAGTGCCAATAAAAATTTTATAACTTACGATATAAAGAACGAAGGCTAATACCAGCCACCTGCGCCACCTTCTCTTTATCATTATTATGAAACGCCATAAGGTCGGATAAATAATGTTTTTCCGCGGTTTTCAAATCCACCCACTCCTCTTCAAAACCATGGCTTTTTTTAGAACTCAACGGCAGCGTTAACGGAGTATCACCTTGTTGGCTAAGTTCATTATCAATGTCCAAACATTCTTGAATCGTACTGCGTTCAATAAGATTGGTGTCCGTCAGAATGATCGCTCGATTCAGGAGGTTACTCAGCTCTCGGATGTTACCCGGAAAATCGTATCGCTTTAGTATTTGTAAGGCGGAATCGGTAAGGTGGTACTCTTTTCGTTCGCTAATACGTTTGAGTAAGGTGTTAATTAACAAAGGCAGATCGTCTTGTCGCTCACGCAGCGAAGGCACATAAATAGGAAAAACATTAATCCGGTAATAGAGGTCTTGACGGAACGCCCCTGCTCTCACCATTTGAGCAAGGCTTTTATGAGTCGCACAAATTAAACGGAAATTACTGTGCTTAATGGTCGAAGACCCCACCGGCCGAAAAGAGCCCGTTTCAATAAGACGCAATAGTTTTACCTGCATAGACAGCGGGACATCGCCGATTTCATCTAAAAATAAAGTCCCACCATTGGCCAACTCAACCAGCCCAGTTCGGTTGTTATTGGCCCCTGTAAAAGAACCTTTTACATGACCAAACAGTTCACTTTCAAACAACGAGTCGGTCAGCCCCGCACACTCTAACGTCACTAATGAATTATTCGCCCTGTGGCTACCTTGATGAACCGCCGTCGCCACTAGCTCTTTACCGCTTCCTGATTCCCCCAATAAGAGAACAGAAGCCTCACTTCGGCTCACTCGGGTGACTTTTTCTAACATCTGATTAAAGCGTTTACTCGCCCCCACCAGCTTGTTGCTCATGTTTTCAGCGCTGGCGACTGACACTCTTCGCAATAGCTCAACAAAGAAAAGCAACTCACCTTGACCATCATGAATAGGCAGCATTTCTACATCGACATGCTCTTTTCCACGTGGAGTTTGATGGATATGAAGCACACGTTCTTTATGACCACTGTGTATTACCGCAGACAAAGGGCAATCCTCTCCAGCTTCATCACAGGGAACGGTATAGCCATGAGAAACCTCATAGCAATGAGCTTTTTTAGGCAGTGGTACATCACCAAATTCATTTCGGTAAAGTTGATTGATCGCTAATATTTGATAATCCACAGACACTAAAATAGCAGGACAGTCATAGCCCTCTAACATATTCGCCATCCCTTCATAAGAAGGTACATCGGATGCAATGATGTTCATAAAAATTGTCATATTTGTCAAAATAGAAAACAAAATATGGCAAATACTACTATATTAGTCAAAGTTAATTTAATTGGGGGATTTTATAAAAAACAATAAACCAATAAAATTCAATGAGTTATATTTAAACCATATCATTGGCATACTTTCTGCTCTATAGAGGTTATCAAACCGCTAAGCGGTTATTTACGGATTAAAGACAAAACCGAAAGGGGAAGAGTAATGACTAACACAATAGCAAAACCCAATGTAGCGGCTTTCTTTGATAAAGATTCTAATACTTTCTCTTATGTGGTGAAGGATCCAGATTCATCCAACTGCGCGATTATTGATAGTGTCTTAGACTTTGATTATGCTTCAGGCAGCACTTCTTATAAGGGAGCCGATGAAATCGTAGACTACGTCGCCGCTCATAAACTCAATGTCGAATGGTTGATTGAAACGCATGTTCATGCGGATCACCTTTCCGCCGCGCCTTACTTGCAAGAAAAGCTAGGCGGCCAAATCGGCATAGGCAAACACATTACAACCGTGCAAGACACTTTTGCCGCCGTCTTCCATGAAGGCGCTGACTTTAAACACGATGGTTCCCAGTTTGATCACCTATTCAGTGATGGTGAAGTGTATCAAGTGGGGTCAATGCAATGTGTGGCAATGCACACCCCCGGCCATACGCCAGCTTGCTTTACACATATTTTAGGGGATGCAGTATTCGTTGGTGATACTTTATTCATGCCCGATGCGGGCACGGCTCGCGCTGATTTTCCCGGTGGCGATGCTGGCACTTTGTTTGATTCCATTCAAAAAATATTAGCGTTGCCTGAAGATTATCGTATTTTCATGTGCCATGACTATTGCCCAAATGGCCGCGAGTTGGAGTTTCAAACGACGGTAAAAGCACAACGAGAAGGGAATATTCACGTCAAGAGTGACATTAGTAAGTCTGTGTTTGTCGATTTACGCGAAACACGAGACAAAACATTGTCCATGCCACGTCTTATCCTACCGTCACTTCAAATCAATATGCGGGCTGGACATATGCCAAAAGCGGAAGAGAACGGCTTGGTTTACTTAAAAATCCCATTGAATGCCTTTAAATAATCCAACGGTATTCATACATACATTCTAATAAAAACATCGGAGAAACAAACATGTTACGCAAACAAATTACGGATAATTATTCGGTGTCTGACCAAATCAGCTTGGCCAACATAGAAACCTTGTCACAGCTAGGTATCACTCTCATCATTTGCAATCGACCTGATAATGAAGAAGAAGGTCAATTGTCTTTTGCTGAGGTAGAAGCCTTAGCAAAAGAAAAAAACATGAACGCCGTGCACATTCCCTTTACCGGTGGGCAAATGCAACCTTCGGATGTGGAAGCGTTTAAAGCCGTCATTAAGGGCGGCGACAACATTCACGCGTATTGTCGAACAGGCAATCGCTCTAGCATTATTTGGCAAGCAGCCACTGAAACTTCATCAACAACACCTTCTGATGATATGACGTTTGATGTTGTCATTGTGGGTGCTGGCACAGCAGGCATATCCACCGCGGCCAGCTTATTGAAACGTAAGCCAGATTTGAGCATTTGCTTAATAGACCCCGCGACCAATCATTTTTATCAACCTGGCTGGACACTCGTTGGCGGTGGGGTTTTTAAAGCAGAAAGCACACGAAGAAACATGTCCGATGTCATTCCTAAAGGAACCAAATGGCTTAAGGAATCCGTCAAAACGTTTCACCCCAACGACAACAAAGTGACGCTTGAGAATGGCCACCACATCGGTTATCAATATTTAGTGGTGGCGGCTGGTATTAAGCTGAACTGGGACGCCATTGAAGGCTTGTCCGAAACATTAGGTCGCAATGGTGTCACGTCTAACTATCGATACGATTTAGCGCCTTACACATGGGAACTATCGCAGAACCTTAAAGACGGAAAAGCGATTTTCACCCAACCACCGATGCCCATTAAATGCGCCGGTGCGCCACAAAAAGCGATGTACTTATCTTGTGATCACTGGTTCAAGCAAGACACGCTTAACAATATTGATGTCTCTTTTTACAATGCTGGCGGCGTGCTATTTGGAGTAGCTGAGTATGTACCTGCTCTTCAAAGCTACATCGAAAAATATCAGATCACTACGAATTTCAACCACAATCTAGTTAAAGTGGACGGTCCAAACAAGCGAGCTTATTTCGCTGCAAAAGATGAAAACGGCCAGCCAACGATCGTCGAAGCCGATTTCGATATGCTGCACGTTTGTCCGCCACAAAGCGCACCAGACTTTATCCGCAACAGCCCTTTAGTCGATGATGCTGGCTGGGTTAATGTCGATAAAGAAACCTTACAACATACTGCCTTTGACAACATTTGGTCACTGGGTGACGTGGCCAATACGCCGAATGCAAAAACCATGGCCGCGGTTCGTAAACAAGCACCTGTTGTAGCACAAAATATTGTCGACGCATTACAAGGCCATAGTATCAGAGCGATTTACGATGGCTATGGTTCATGCCCACTGACCGTTGAAAAAGGCAAAATCGTCTTAGCAGAATTTGGCTATGGTGGCACATTAATGCCCACCTTTCCCAACTGGCTTAACAACGGCACGAAAGCGACACGATTAGCGTGGATACTCAAGGAAGACCTGTTGCCTCCCTTCTATTGGCATGGCATGTTGAAAGGTTATGAGTGGTTTGTCTCACCTAAAATGCGAAAATAACGAGAGTCTAACATGATGCTTGAACACTTATTTCCTGCGTTATCTTGGCTAAAGAATTATAGCCGTGTGCAATTTGGCCAGGATGCTACGGCGGCCTTTATTGTTACCATGCTGTTGATCCCTCAGTCCTTGGCGTATGCCATGTTGGCTGGGGTTCCACCAGAAGTAGGCTTGTATTCAAGCATCCTGCCTTTAGTGCTTTATGCTGTATTTGGAACCAGCACGTCGTTGTCCGTTGGTCCTGTTGCCGTTGCGTCTTTAATGACCGCTACGTCTCTGGCCGCCATTGCTGAGCAAGGTAGCGCGAGTTATTTAACGGGGGCGATTACCCTCGCCTTATTGTCTGGCGTCATGCTGGTCATCATGGGTGTGATGAAGCTTGGTATGGTTACCAATCTTCTGTCTCATTCTGTGATTTCTGGTTTTATTTCTGCCTCGGGTATTATTATTGCGTTGAGTCAGCTCAAGCATATTTTTGGCATTCAAGCCCATGGCGATAATGTGGTGACACAGATACTCAGCATGCTAGAGAGCATTGGTGACTTTAAACCCGTTACTTTTGTGGTTGGCGTGTCTGTTGTCTTGTTTTTGCTGTTAGCACGACGTTATGCCAAACGCTTTTTCCTCATGCTAAAAGTGCCAGAAGCCTCCGCCGCATCCTTGGCGAAAACCGCCCCTATTGTTGGTGTTTTATCCAGTCTAGGCATTGTTTATGCCTTTGACCTACAGGCTCATGGGGTCGCTATCACTGGAACAATTCCTGCTGGTTTGCCTCATTTGAGTCTGTCCTTACCATCGCTTGAATTGGTCAAAAGCTTAGCGTTACCCGCTTTAATGATTTCCATCATTGGCTATGTAGAATCCATTTCCGTCGGTAAAACATTGGGAGCAAAAAGACGAGAAAAGGTAAAACCTAACCAAGAACTCATCGGTTTAGGGGCTGCAAACATCGCGTCTGGCGTGTCTGGTGGTTTTCCTGTGACGGGCGGCTTTTCACGCTCTGTTGTCAATTTTGATGCGGGCGCCGTCACGCAACTGGCCGGTGTGATGACAGCGATTGGTATTATGATTGCGTCTCTCGTTTTGACACCCGTTCTCTTCTTTCTTCCTAAAGCGACACTAGCGGCGACCATTATTGTGGCTGTCACCACCTTGATCGATTTTTCTATTTTGAAAAAAACATGGTCCTTCTCTCGTAGTGACTTTTATGCCGTACTGGCGACCATTATTGTTACGTTATTGTTCGGAGTAGAGGTGGGGGTTGCATCAGGCGTCGGTTTATCGATCCTACTGCACTTATCTCGCACATCCAGACCACACGTGGCGGAAGTTGGGCTGATTGAAGGCACCGAGCATTTTCGCAATGTGAAACGCTATGAGGTAAAAACGTCCCCTAATCTTCTGTGTTTACGACCTGATGAAAGCTTGTTCTTTGTAAATGCAGCCTTTCTAGAAGATTACATAATAGACAGCATCAATAAGCGCCAAGAAATTACTCACGTAGTCATTCAATGCAGTGCCGTGAATGAAATTGATTTTAGTGCATTGGAAATGCTCGAATCGTTAAATAACCAATTATTAACCCTTGGAATCAAGCTATCACTGTCCGAAGTAAAAGGGCCTGTCATGGATCATCTAGAGTGCAGTGGTTTTTTACAGCATTTAAGTGGTCGTGTGTATTTATCTCAATATCAGGCGTTTAAAGATATAGAAGGGGAAACCAACTCGAATATAAAATAAATTCCATGGAAAATATTTTATACTCCGTTATATAGTATAACGTTCGTATTAATAATTAATGAGAGGTAAGAAATAAGATCAATTATTACTATAAATTTCAGTCCTGTTTCTCCCAAGCTCTTTTGCGTTGTATAAGGCGCTATCAGCTTGGGTGAATACATCATCAAATGTCATTCTTTCGCTAAAAAAACTAACACCGATACTCCCTTTAAGGGAAATAGTACCAACGACAATATCAGCCATTAAAACATGAAGTTTTTTACAAAATAATAACATATCATCTTTATTAGTATTTGGCCGAAAAATCAAAAATTCTTCTCCACCAAACCGAGAAACAAGATCTGTCTTTTCACTCTGACTTGTTAATAATTGCCCAAGCTTTTTTAACACTCTGTCACCTTCTAAATGACCATAGGTATCATTGATTTTTTTAAAATGATCAATGTCTAGTATTAATAAACCGGCAAGGTGTTGCTCACTTAGCGCATCCTTAAGTGCCAAGTTACTTTGATACTTCATTTCGCGTCTGTTTAATAGCCCTGTCAAATCATCAACCGAAGCCAGTAATTTTAACTCATCTGTTGTCTCTATTAGTCTTTCTCGTGCTTTTATTAATTCATCATAAAGCTGATTTCGCTTGGATGAATTGAAAAAACTCCAATATACATAACCATCTTCACCAACTGCAGCATTAACCGTTATTGGAATTCGTATACCTCTCGCGTTAAATATGGTCAGCTGCATTTCCTGACACATTTTTTCATGTGAAAGTGTTGGAACGATATAACTTTGAAAGAAAATACAGGAAGGTTTAGTCAATAAAAAATCAATATTTTTACCGACAATATCGTCAACCTTCCATAACAGCTCAGTCGTAAAATAAGAATTTACATAAACAATAATTTTTGAATCGTTAGTAACCAAAGCCCCATTAGGAAACTCATCTGGAGAGTAATTTAAAAACTTTTCTTTGAAATTATCATTTTTATTTTCCATTTTTAATTCGCATATTCAATGATCGAATCTATTATTTTCTCTGGGTGTGTCATATGTAAACAATGGCCATCTGCTGATATTATTTCAAGCTTACTGTTCGATATTTCACTTGCGATAAATTTTCCGACAGATGTAGCAGCCAATGCATCATTGCTACTTTGAAATATTAATGATGGTTGTTTTATTTCTTTAAGAAGATAACGATGATCAGATAAAAATGTTGCTTCCGCAAAATTCTTAGCGATTACAGGATCTGTAGAACAAAAACTGCCTGATAGTTCACCAACAAACTCATCAGAATTCGTTCCACCAATGACTAAAGGTGCTAAATAATTCGCCCAGCCAATGTAATTCTTATCCATTAGATTCAATAGCTCTAATAGATCTTCTTTTTCAAAACCGCCAAAATAATCCGGTGGCATATTTAAAAAACAAGGCGATGGACACACCATTATCAACTTAGAAAACAGAGAAGGCTTTTTAGTGGCCGCAATACCACCAATAATACTGCTTACCGAATGCCCAATAAAAATGGCATCTGATAGTTGCAAAGCATCGCATATTTCAATGATGTCTTCAGCATAACCCTCAAGCCGACTATAGCGTTGCTTGTCGTATTGAGATATATCAGAAGCACCTGAACCAACATAGTCAAACAATACAATCGTAAAGTGCTCTATCAGTGCGGGTGTTAAAAAACGCCACATGTTTTGATCGCATCCAAACCCATGAGCGAGAAGCAAGGTTTTGCTGCCAGACCCAATTGATTTGACATTATTTCTAATGAGAACATCACTTGAATTTAACATCTGGTTATTTCCTTTTTTTATTAGTGGAGAAAATTACTGGTTAGCATAATTTTTTTGACATTAGATATAGTCATCCAGACTCTATTATTAATAGAGTCCTCATATGTAAAGGGAAGGCTGTCATTCCCTTTACATATGAGCTTTCACTGATTAAAAACGTGTAAGAGTTGAGGCAGTGTGAGTGGTTTCTAAGCTTAATACCAATTAATAATTGTACCTTTACGTAACCTGTTAAAAGCAGCATTCGAGTAGTGAAAGCGTCTGCCTCTCAAGAATGGCATGTGACTTTATGTGTTTAGCCATATGCGAATAAGTTATCCCATAACCACTTCAGTTATTATGACATCATACATTGCTGGACAGCTTAATGTGTACCACTATTACTACTAAGGAATCCGACACATCTTCGTCGGCAAAAGACCCGCTGCGGTAGGGCTCGATGGATCTATTTACTAGGCATTAATTCGCACATTCCCTAGATATTTTACCGTAGAAATAGTGTTTAATACTCTACTCAAATTGTAGGAGTCATTCCTTTGATAGACGTAGATAACGTATACAGCATGTTGAGCTATAAATTCTTTACCGTCGCAGATCATTCCATCACGATAGGCGGTGTATTACTGATTCCAATCTTAGCGCTTGTCGGCTTTTGGGCAACCAAATACTTGGTCCGCCTATTAACGTCGAAATTAACGACCAGAAACGCCGATCCAAATATCATACATCTAGTCCGTCGTCTTCTTTACGCACTCGCCATTAGCATTATAGCGATCACAGTTTTAGACATTATTAATGTCCCTATCACCGCGTTTGCCTTTTTATCCGGTGCGATTGCCATTGGCTTTGGTTTCGGCGCACAAAATATCATTAACAACTTTATCAGTGGCTGGATTTTGATGTGGGAAAAGCCCATCCGCATCGGCGATTTTTTAGAAGTTGAAAACGCCAAAGGCATTGTCGAAGAAATTAATACTCGCTCGACTCGGTTCAGACGAGTAGATGGCGTCCACATGCTTATCCCCAATAGTAAGCTGCTAGAAAATACGATTGTGAACTGGACGTTAGTAGACAAGCTGATGCGAACCTCAGTCAAAATAGGCGTCGCCTATGGTTCTCCCGCAAAGAAAGTTGCTGCATTGATTCTACAGGCCACCGAAGAGCAAGAAGGCGTTCTAAACACACCTAAACCACAAGTCATTTTTGAAGACTTTGGCGACAACGCGCTTATTTTTGAAGTGAATTTCTGGATACAATCTAACGTTGAAGGAGGCTTACGAGTGGCAAAAAGTAATGTTCGTTTTCGTCTTGATGAATTACTCGCCGAGCACAATATTGTCATTGCGTTTCCACAGCGAGATATTCACATTGACGGTAGCCTAAGACTGCTTAAGAACGACGTGCCTGATTAATCACCCAGTGTTATAAAAAAATCTACCTCCCTTGGTAGCACCTAGATTTTAGCAATAAGAGTCATACGCTAACCGCTATACAATGGCGCCTAAAAAAAGACTGATCGATTGATGCTTTATAATGGCTATAAAGCATCAAGCAAATCGCTATCGAGCCTTACCTTTCTTTTGCTCGTACATCGCGGCATCCGCATCTTGGATCATTTCTTCTATTGATTTTTCCGTATCGTGTTCAAAGTGCATAACACCAGCACTGTACTCAATTTTGTATGGTTTATTTAAGGTTTCATTTGCCTTTTCGACGGCGGTAGCAAACCGCTCTAAAGCAATATCGGCTTTCCCTTCGTCTGAGTCGCTTAGCATAGCAACGAACTCATCTCCACCGAGTCGGCCAATCACATCGCAATCGCGAAATGAGTCGAGCATTATTTGTGCAAAAGTAGTCAAAACAAAGTCACCTTCATGGTGACCATAGTTATCATTGATGGCCTTAAATTTGTTTAGATCAAATAATATAAACGACATGGGTTTTTCATTACGTCGACACGATTTAAAGCTGTGCTCAACCAGTGTCAAAAAGCCACGTCGGTTAGAGATTAAGGTTAATTCATCCAACGTAGCAAGTTGAATGGATTGGATTTCTTGCTCAATCATAGCGCCCAAATCTCTAAGCAACTGCTGATCTTCTTCACCAAGGCCTTTAGGCTTACTATCGATAAGGCACAAGGTACCTATGCTAACGCCCTGCCTAAGCTTTAAAGGGTAACCGGCATAAAAACGAATGTTTGGAGCCTCGGTAACGAGAGGGTTATCAAAAAAACGTTCATCGGCAGACGCGTCCGGAATAATGAATAACCCGTCTTGATTAATAGCATGCCCACAAAATGATATGTCACGAGGCGTTTCGGGCGCATCAAGCCCCTGCTTGGATTTAAACCATTGACGATCTTCATCAACTAAACTGACAAGGGAAATCTGTACTTCAAACATTCGCTTGGCCATACGCGTCACGCGATCAAATCGCTCTTCATGTGACGTATCAAGGATTCTTAACGTTCTCAAAGCATGCAATCGCTCAGCTTCATTTTTCGGAATTTCAGGCTTAATCATAAGGGTCCAGTTCCTGTTAAATATTTCTTTAAATTGTAGCAGTAAATTCAAAATCAGGAACTGAAAAAAACATGGAAAAACATGGAAAAACATGAAAAAACATGGAAAAACATGGAAAAACATGGAAAAACATGGAAAAACATTTATTTTATGAGGTTGTCGGATTTTTTACTTATGTGTTCGGTTAATATTATTTTTTTGACTTTTTTGATAAGGAGACTGTGCTTAAATTCCAACAAAAGCTGGCATATTTGACAAAGATAGAAGCAGGAAAGTGCACCAAAATCTCATATAAATGGCTTGATCGTATTAAATTTATAAAACGTACTCAAGAGCTAAGGAAGAAGCAAACCAGCTATCTTGTATAACAAGGCGAGTACCAAATGTGAATTTGGAACCTATTATCAAAGCTGGTTAGCGAGCTCCTATTACATCAGCTAACTAACCAGTTGGATTTAATGGATTAATCGTTTATCAATATTTTTTATAAACTGTCATCACTCCTTGTTGGCTAAACTGAACCACATTAAAATCTCTGTATCCCTTACCTTTCGCTGCCATGCCAGGAGAATATCTTGGCATTCCAGGCACAGCCAAGCCTGATATATTTTCAGGCTTTTCTAGTATTAAACGCGCCACATCTTGCTCTGGTACATGCCCTTCAATTAAGTAACCGTCGATCAACGCGGTGTGACATGATTGTAGTTCCATGGGCATACCTGCCTCTTTCTTTAAAGAGGACCAGTCTTCTTTGTGATGATAATTGACGGTATAACCCTCTGCCTTCATTATCTCACTCCATTTAATGCAACACCCACATGTCGGAGACTTATAGAGATCTATTATAGGTTGTGCCAACACGCTAGCACTTACTAACGTTAAGATTGACGTTGCGATGATTTTATTTATTACCTTCATATTTTTACCTCTTTCAAAATTAGCTATTTGATATTAATTTTGTCATCCGATATTTTCACCGCACGCAACCTTAAAGCATTCAAAATCACACTGACCGAGGACAGCGACATGGCTGCAGCAGCAAAAACTGGCGATAAAAGAATACCCGTAAACGGATAAAGCACCCCTGCCGCAATCGGTACGCCTGCCATGTTATAAATGAATGCGAAGAACAGATTCTGCCGAATATTACGCATGGTTGCCCGGGATAATCGCCGTGCTTCCACAATGCCCATCAAATCGCCGCGTAACAGAGTAATGCCCGCACTTTCTATGGCCACGTCGGTTCCTGTCCCCATGGCAATACCTACATCTGCGGTTGCTAAGGCTGGCGCATCATTTACACCATCTCCAGCCATAACAACAACACGCCCCTCATTCTTAAGTTGTTGAATAACTTTGCCTTTATCTTCCGGCAACACTTCTGCTTTCACTTCATCAATGTGAAGTTTGCGGGCAACGGCTTCGGCGGAGGTACGGTTATCTCCGGTCAGCATCACCACCCGAATCCCTTCATTCTGCAGAGCGATTATTGCCGCTTTAGTGGTGTCCTTGATCGGGTCTGCAATCGCCAGCAAACCACAAACCTTTCCATCAACTGCGGCAAAAATTACTGTAGCACCGTCCTCTCGAAGTTGGTTGGCTTCTTCCTCAAAGGCGGATGTATCAACATTTTCTGACTGCATTAACAATCGATTACCAAGCAGAACCCTTTTTCCATCGACTTCACCGGTAACGCCTTTGCCATTCGGAGAGTCAAAATCTATGGCGTCTGGCAACGTTAGGTTCATGGTTTTAGCTTTATCCAAAATGGCATGCGCCAAAGGATGCTCGCTGCCTTTTTCCAGACTACCGGAATAACGCATCAAGTCTTCATCGCTGAAACCGTTTGCCAAGACCAGCTTTGTCACCTGAGGTTTTCCCTCGGTCAAGGTCCCGGTTTTATCCACGACCACTGTGTCTACTTTCTCCATCCGCTCTAACGCCTCAGCATCTCGGATCAAGACACCGATCTGAGCGCCACGGCCGACACCGACCATGATCGACATAGGCGTCGCCAGACCCAAGGCACAGGGACAAGCAATAATCAACACACTCACGGCGGCAATCAGACCAAAGGCCATAGGTGGCGTTGGACCGACGATAGACCAGACTCCGAATGCAATGACAGAGACCAGTAGGACCACCGGGACGAACCAACCCGCCACTTTATCAGCCATTCCCTGAATAGGCGCACGACTTCGCTGCGCACTGGCAACCATCTGAACGATCTGGGACAGCATTGTGTCACGGCCAACTTTGTCAGCCCGTAAAATAAAACTGCCTTGTTGATTAATGCTACCACCAATTACCTGATCTCCAGTCTTCTTACTAATAGCCAAGGGCTCACCAGTGACCATGGATTCATCGACGTTAGAATGGCCTTCAAGCACTTCGCCATCTAGAGGCACCTTATCGCCTGGTCGAACTCGCAATCGATCGCCAACCTTAACTTGATCGAGCGACACATCAGACTCACTGCCATCATCGTCCAGTTTTCTTGCCGTGGCCGGAGCTAGATCCAGTAGGGCTTTGATAGCGCCAGAGGTTTTTTCTCGCGCTCGGAGTTCAAGTACCTGACCCAACAACACCAGCACAACAATGACAGCGGCCGCCTCGAAATACACTGCGACTGAGCCATCATCAGCATGAAAAGCCCCAGGAAATATCTGCGGAGCCAAGGTTGCGACAACACTGTACAACAGAGAAACACCCGTACCGATGGCAATAAGTGTGAACATATTAAGGTTGCGACTGAGTACTGATTTCCAACCACGAACAAAGAATGGTGCGCCACACCAAACGACCACTGGAGTGGCTAAAGCCAACTGAATCCAATTAGATATTTGTGGCGACACAATGTGGTCAATTTTAAAGAGATGGCCTCCCATTTCGATCAAAAAAACCGGAAGCGCAAGGGCCAGACCAATCCAGAATCGACGAGTCATGTCGGCGAGCTCTTCGGAAGGACCGTCGTCGAGGCTTACTTCTTCAGGTTCCAGCGACATGCCACAAATCGGGCACTCACCGGGGCCTTGTTGACGGACTTCTGGATGCATAGGACAGGTAAACATGGTTCCAGCCGCAACTGGCTCTGTCTGCTCATTTTCTTCGTTGAGAAACTTCTCTGGATTATTATCGAACTTCGACTGACAACCGGAAGAACAGAAATACCAAGTCTTGTCTACATGCTGACTACTATACTTTGCGGTTTGAGGGTCTACCGACATTTTGCACACAGGGTCATGCGCCCCATGGCTTTTATGTTCATGATGATTCGCGTGCTCACTCATCTTGCGCTCCTTTTTTACTCGCGGGCCAGTCAGAAAAAGCAATAAAATACAACAAAATCAGATTGACCATCGGGACCAGTATCAGCAATCCCAGCCAGCCAGAATATCCAGCTCGCTGACATATTCGATAGACAGGTACAACGACTAAAATAGCAACAACCAACATCCATAACCAGTGGCCTGTCCACATAGTGCTACCAAACATGCTTTCGTTCATCATAGTATTCTCCTCTCTTTTATATCGTAGAAATCAATGGTGATGCGAGTGAGACTTTTATCTTTTATCTTTCATCTCATCGCCCACCCCTTTTACCTCTTGTTAAAAAATTTAAAACCAAGCCGTCACGCCAATGACAAACTGAGAATCGCTAACACGCTCTCCATCATGACGGGCAATATCCGCGGTAGCACCGAGCTTTTTACTCCAATCTATTCCTATGTAAGGTGCAAATTTACGTGTTATTTCATACTTTAGTCGAAGCCCTGCATTGATATCAGTAAGACCAGAACCCATGTTTAATTCGTCATCACTCTTACCATAGGCGTTCACTTCAAATTCAGGCGTTAATATCAGCTTTTGAGTGATTAACCATTCCTGTTCGATGCCTAAACGAATGGCGGTTTGTCCTTTTTCTCCCACAAAGAAAGCACCGTCAATGTCGAAAAAATACGGCGCCAAACCTTGGAAACCAAACACCAACCAATCACGAGATGGGGACGGTTTAATGTCTCGCCTTAAGCCCATCTGCATATCCCAATACGGCGCTACAGCATGACTGTATAGAGCCTGTACTTCTAAGTCTTGCTCGTCACTATTCTGATATTCGCCTGACGTTTTAAGCCAGATTTTGTCCATATCGTAACCAATCGATGCTTGAACACTAAAGCTGGTTGGATCATCTGACTCAAGGCCTTTTTCTAATTGATCGATAGAAACATAACTTAATAAAGGGTCATCTTCCGCACCAGCATAAGACAAAGGACTTATAACAAAAGCCGTTGCCATCGCTAACGTAAAACCTAGTGAATTAAAATTTTTCATTTATTACTCTCCTTATTTGATGACCACTTTTCTAAACATACCAGGCATGTGGTACAGCAAATGACAGTGATACGCCCACTGTCCCAAGGCGTCTGCGGTGACCAAATAGCTGATTTTTGAACCAGGCTGAACCATCACGGTATGCTTACGTGGAATGTAATCAGGGTCTCCTGTTTCTAACTCGCTCCATACACCATGTAGATGCATGGGGTGAATCATCATGGTGTCGTTCACCAAGGTAATTCGCACTCTTTCGTTATACGCCAATTCAAGTGGAGCGGAATCAGCAAAATTGATTCCATTAATTGACCACATATAACGATTCATATTGCCTGTTAGATGCAGCTGAATTTCTCGAGTGGGTTGACGTTTATCATGAGTAGGATGCAAGCCTTTTAGGTCTGCGTAGGTCAGTACTTTACGGTTATAGTTCGCTTGGTGATCCCTTAAGCCAATGCCCGGGTCGTTTAGGCCGCTTTGAGGCATACCTGATTGCATGTCTACTTGAGGACCATTTTCTGAATCTAGATGCTTAATCTCATTGTCACTGCCATAACCTGCTAAACCTAAAGTAGGCATAACCATACTTGGCTGACTGTGATCCATCCCTTCCATGCCAGCCATTGAACCTGAACCCATTGCCATTTTGCTGTGATCCATGCCTTCCATGCCCGACATTGAACCTGAACCCATCGCCATTTTGCTGTGGTCCATGCCTTCCATGCCAGCCATTGAGCCTGAACCTATTGCCATTTTGCTGTGGTCCATGCCTTCCATGCCAGCCATTGAACCTGAACCCATTGCCATTTTACTGTGGTCCATGCCTTCCATTCCCGACATTGAATCTGAACCCATTGCCATTTTACTGTGGTCCATACCCTCCATGTTCATACCCATATCGCCATGCCCTAAGATCGGCATAGGGTCCATATCAGGGATTTTGGCCGTGAACATTTCATCTGACGTGAAGTTACCAACGGTATAACCAGAACGGTCAATGCTCTGAACGAAAATACAATAAGCATCCTCCATCTTCGGCTCGACTATCACATCGTAAGTTTCCGCAACACCAATGCGAAATTCGTCGATGGTAACAGGCTGAACATTTTGCCCATCACTCGCTACCACGGTCATTTTCAAACCTGGAATTCGCACATCAAATATCGTCATCGCAGAGCTATTAATAAAGCGAAGACGAACTTTTTCTCCTTGTTTAAAGAGTGCTTGCCAAGGTTGTGCCGGTGGGTTCCCATTCATTAAATACGTATAGGTGGCGCCCGTGACATCAGAAATATCTCGGTCACTCATACGCTCCTGATTCCACATGGAGCGCGCTCTCCAAGTGTTCACCAATCCTTGTTTTTTGATATCAGAAAACAAATCAGACGTCGTTCTTTCACTGTAATTGTAATAGTCTGATTGCTTCTTCAGATTCGCATATATTGTTTCTGGCGCCTCATCCGACCAATCCGACAGCATGATGACATGCTCCCGATCAAACACGACAGGGTCTGCTTCTTTAGGGTCTATAACAATCGCGCCATACGCTCCCGTTTGCTCTTGAAAACCTGAATGACTGTGATACCAATAGGTACCACTTTGCTTAACTGGAAATTTATATTCGAACGTTTCTCCCGGTTTGATGCCCGCAAAACTAAGGCCAGGAACGCCATCCATTTCTGTCGGTAAAATCATCCCATGCCAGTGCAAAGAGCTGTCATGATCAAGATTGTTTTTTACTCTTAGCGTGACCGTTTCTCCTTCTTTCCAGCGTAACAAGGGTCCGGGGAACAGCTGATTAATAACCGTTGCTCTAGCAGGCATTCCCGTAAAATTAACGGTTTTATAATCAATGCTTAAATCAAAGACTTTCCCAGATAACTGAGTTAAAGATTGGCTAATTGCACTTGCAAACGCATTTTTTGAAAAAGGAATGGTCGTTAAAGCCAGTATGGCAGAAGCACCAAACACAAACTGACGACGGCTAAGCACTGTACCGCTCGATGATTTGTTCAGCTTTTCGTGTGAAGGTTTGGATATTGTCATAACCTAACTTCCTTTACTTGTATTAAACCAACAACACCCACTTGCAGGTGCAACCCAATTGCGCAATGAATAAAAGACATAATTGTCTCCAATGAAATTCTTTAGAGCATCCAGAACAGACGTTATCCTGTAGTGGATAAAGATTAAAAATAACGCTTAGTGGCGCTGGAGAGTCCGACGAAACGACGGACTCATCCAATAATTAGGCAAATATCGGAGGGCGATATAAAGAGGAACCACGCGGTGGTTGCTCTTGTTGAACTAGGTTAGTAATCCCCTGACTCAGTTGAGAGCCATGATGAATCCATTGGTGATCTATAATGGCTGCCATCGAAATGCAAAAGTTCATCGGACATGGGTGTGTATCTTTGCAACAATCTAACGTATTCGTAACCAGCAATGTTTGAAGATGCTGATGAGTGGATTTCCCAACAGACCTATTCTCCAACGACGCTTTATGACCGACCGACGAGGTGAAAACAGCAGAGGAAAACGGCACTGAGTGATGTGTCATTGGACCGGCCACAGAGGCAAGCGTCTGGCTAACAAACACGAGCAAAACAAACATAATGATAACGATTTTATTTTGTCTCATTCTTCCTCCTCCAATCCACTTTCAACCTAAACAACATCACTTTAAATACACTTCTAATTAATGCATTGGAGGACCAACAAACGTCGTAAATATCGCCGTGACCACCAAGATTGAAGAAGCGATCATTTTTTCCATTAAAATAGATTTTTGTATAAGCGTTGTATTGCCGCGCTCTAATATTAACGGTACAAGATGCAACTTGTGATAGGCCGCCATCACTAGAATTGCCACGACCAGAGCAAGCTTCACCAGCAACCAAAAGCCATAATCTGTCGAAAACAAGCCCTGCCACCCTGTCAATATGAAACTCATCCATGCACCACACACAATCAAAACCAACACCGCGTAGGCCGCAAGTTTACCGAAATGCTCCAACACCTTGTTTGACTCTTCTGCCGTTGCACTTCGTATGACTAACCACAAAGGAAACAAAAGCCCTAACCACCAAGCAGCGATTAAAATATGAGCAAAGAAAATAATCTGATAATACCAAGCTTGCGCCGTCGCGTGACCCGTGAGTGAAAACGAATAAATCAAACTGGCTATGCCCAAGGAAGCGACAATTAATGAAAGGCGAGAAAATGGCCACAGACTGAAGGCACGATCCGACCCAAGGGTAAATGACGCTATGATCACCAAGCAATAACCAATCACATTAGCGATCAAGGTACTGCCCGCAGGCGAATCCCAATAGATAGAGACCATCATAGGGTCAAACATGAGCCATAGACCCTCTTCCATCGTCCCACCGACGAGGATAAAGAAATACGCTATCGTCGCGGCCACACCAATCAGTGCGCCTCCTCGTACATACCCTTTTATACGACTCAATAAAGCAGACTGCTGACGCAACAAACAAAATGCAAATAGCCCACCCACAACGCTTGATATACCAAAATACAACAACCAACGTGTCAGTAATTGCGCGATTTCCCAGTTCGTTAACGTCATGCAGTCTCCTTTTCCTAAAATTAAAAGCCTGAATTAAAAGCTGAAAGATAAAATCTAATTAGGCCGTTTAACTCAACAATTTAAATGGTCTAATTAGTGCTGCATAAAACCATAAGACCCTTTCATCATATGCCCATCTTCGCCCATTGCTTTCCAATGAACCGTATAACTGTCCGGCGCTAACATAGGTAACATGGTTTGAAAACTCTTAGTTATCCCGCCATCACGATCAAAACGAACCGACACAGGCTTACCTTGGGATCCTACTACTTTAAGGCTTACCACTTTCATGGGGTTCTGAAAATTAAGCTCTACACGTTCAGCCTGAGCCATTAGCATGGCACCGTCTTCAGGGTATGTCATGGTCATCATGCCGTGTGCAAATACGTTAACGGAGGCCGCTAAAGCCAATGTAGAAAGTGCCAGTTTCATATTTTTCATGCTATTACCTTTTACGTTATTGATAAATTTTTAAACGGATACAAAGAGAGTCTCTCTTTGTATCCACGATCTCTAAAAGTTCCGAAAAAACACTTTTTTAATACTGATTAAATTAAGACGTCTGTTTCAATGACGATTTTTTCCATAAAAAATACACCGCTGGCAGCACCAATAACGTCAGCACGACCGCGCTCACCATACCGCCGACCATAGGCGCGGCGATTCGACTCATCACCTCAGACCCCGTTCCAGTACCATACAAAATAGGCAGTAAGCCGATAATAATTGCCGCAGCGGTCATCATCACAGGGCGAACCCGCATACCCGCACCGTGAAGCACCGCGTGATAAAGCGTGTCCACACGCGGTGAAACGCCCTTTTCAGCGCATTTACGCTGCGTCTCAGCCCACGCTTGATTCAAATACACCAGCATAATGACGCCGATTTCCACCGCGACCCCAGCCAGCGCAATAAAGCCAACGCCCACCGCAACAGAGAAGTTGAAGCCAGACAAATACATCAGCCAAATACTGCCCACCATGGCAAAGGGAAGCGTCCCCATAATGATGGCGACCTCAGAAAAGTTACGGAAGTTGATGTACAAGAGAACAATAATAATGACCAATGTCAGCGGCACCACATACGTCAGCTTTTCTTTCGCCCGTTGCATGTATTCATATTGGCCGGACCAATTTAACGAGTAGCCAGCAGGTAACGTCACCTGATCCGCCACGATTTTCTGCGCGTTTTCAACATAACGACCAATATCCACGCCTTCAATGTCCACAAAGGTCCAGCCATTCAAACGGGCATTTTCACTTTTTAGCCCCGGCGGCCCTTCTTCCACATACACATCCGCAATATCTCCCAGAGCGATTCGTAAACCATTCGGCGTCACAATCGGCAAAAGGGCTAACTGCTCGGGTGAATCTCGATATTCCTGCGGATAACGCACGTTAATCGGATAGCGCTCCAGCCCTTCAATGGTATTGGTGACATTCATGCCACCCACCGCAGACGAGATCAGCTCTTGAACATCTTGAATGTTCATCCCATAGCGGGAGGCTTTTGCTCGATCGATATCAATGTTGACATAACGACCGCCTGCCACGCGTTCAGAATAAACCGATGCCGTTCCTTCGACTGGTTTCAAGATTTTCTCTAACTGCAAACCGATGTCTTGAATGACCTTTAGATCAGGCCCAGCAACCTTAATACCCACTGGCGTTTTAATGCCCGTTGCCAACATATCGATTCGAGTTTTGATCGGCATAACCCAAGCGTTTGTTATGCCCGGAATCTTGATTAACTGATCTAATTCTTGTTTTATCTTGTCGCTTGTCATGCCATCTCGCCACTCAGACTTAGGCTTAAATTGTATGAAGCTTTCTATCATGGTCAGCGGCGCAGGATCGGTTGCCGTTTCCGCACGACCCACTTTACCAAAGACAGTTTTCACCTCAGGCAAGGTCGCAATCAGCTTATTGGTTTGCTGCAATACCTGACGCGCTTGCCCAATGGATATCCCCGGATAGGCCGTTGGCATATACATTAAGTCGCCTTCGTCTAAGCTGGGAATAAACTCACTGCCCAGCTTGTTGAGAGGCCACATCCCAATGGCAAAAATAGCAATCGCCACCACAATCGTTGTTTTCGGAAAACTCAACACCGTTTTTAACGCCGGCATATAGATCGCAACTAAGGCACGATTGATTGGGTTTTTATGTTCTGGTAATACCTTGCCTCGTACAAAATACCCCATCAAAACAGGCACTAAGGTAATGGCCAGCGCTGCTGACGCCGCCATGGCGTAGGTTTTGGTATACGCCAAGGGACCAAACATTCGACCTTCTTGAGACTCCAAAGTGAACACAGGCACAAAACTGACGGTGATGATCAACAAGCTAAAAAATAAAGCTGGCCCAACTTCAGTCGCCGCTGTGGCGACAATTTGCCAGCGGTTTTCCTTGGTCATTTCGACTTTTTCCATGTGCTTATGAAGATTTTCAATCATCACGATGGCGCCATCTATCATCGCGCCAATGGCAATCGCAATACCACCAAGCGACATGATGTTGGCATTGATACCTTGCCAATGCATGACAATGAAAGCCGTCAAAATACCAACCGGCAAACTGATAATCGCCACCAGAGAAGAGCGCACATGAAATAGAAACACCACACAGACCAGCGCCACCACAAGGAATTCTTCCAGCAGCTTCGTCCATAAATTCTCAACCGCACGATCAATCAATCCAGAGCGATCATAGACAGTAACGACTTCAACCCCTTTTGGCAGACTGGACTTAAGTGTTTCCAGTTTTGCTTTGACGCCTTCAATGGTTTTTTGGGCATTTTCACCAAAACGCATGACAACCACGCCACCAACCACTTCGCCCTCTCCGTTTAGCTCCGCCAAACCGCGCCGCATTTGTGGTCCAATACCCACCTCAGCCACGTCTTTGATCGTCAGTGGTGTACCACTTTCACTGACGCCAAGCGGAATCATTTCAATGTCTTCAACACTTTGTATATAACCAGACGCTCGAACCATGTATTCGGCTTCTGCCATCTCGATAACCGACGCGCCAACTTCCTGATTGCCGCGTTTAATCGCATTTTGAATGTGGCTCAACGGCATATTCAGCGCGCGTAATTTATCGGGGTTAACACTCACTTGATACTGTTTAACCATGCCGCCAATCGGCGCCACTTCAGACACGCCAGGCACTGTCTGCAATTCATACTTCAAGAACCAGTCTTGCAGTGAACGTAGTTGACTCAAATCGTTTTGACCGGTTTTATCCACCAAAGCGTACAAATACACCCAACCAACGCCCGTTGCGTCAGGCCCTAATTGCGCCCTCGCGTTGCTCGGTAAGGACGGCGCAACCTGACTTAAATACTCCAACACTCGGCTTCGCGCCCAATACATGTCGGTGTCTTCATCAAAAATCACATAGACATAAGAATCCCCAAAGAACGAATAACCACGCACCGTTTGAGCGCCCGGTACAGACAACATCGCCGTCGTCATTGGATACGTCACCTGGTCTTCCACCACTTGTGGCGCTTGACCCGGATAGCTGGTTTTAATGATGACTTGCACATCTGACAAGTCAGGAATCGCGTCAACAGGCGTATTCTTTAACGAATACAAACCGGCGCCAACAAGAATAATACTGGCCAATAGCACCATAAGCCGATTATGAATAGACCAGCGGATAATCGCTTCAATCATGATATTCCCCTACTCTGCGTCAGCATCAAAAAAGTCAGTAACAGCAAACTTGGTGCTACTTTCACGGGTAATCTCAAGCTGAATGTTTTTACCTATTGGCAATTCATCCAACTCCAACCAATCGGCTAGCACAAAATCCATCGTCATTTTTGGCCAATTCCAATCCGAGATCGCTTCGTGATTCACATTCACCATGCGTGTTGTCGCATCAATACGATTAATTCGTGCGGCCACCCAAACATTGTTGGCGGGTTTTGCTACTGGCTCTGCTTGGCCTGACATTTTATTGTCCGACATGTCACTGACAGACAAAGCACTGGCAGACATTGCCGTCTGGTTACTGTCTGCATTCATGCGCTTGAAATCGGAGCTTTTACTGGACTCAGAATCCAACAAGAACTGCGCCGATGTCACCACGTCATCGCCCAATACTAAGCCGTCTAAGATTTCTACGTAGTCATCACCGAACGCACCGGTTTCGACAGCAATCGACTTATAACGCCCTTCGCCTAGTGCCAGTACCACACGGTTTTGTTCGCCTCCACGTATCAGGGCTTCTTTCGGAATCAATCGTCTTTGACCCGGTTCCGTGGTCTCAATACGCACATGGGCAAACATATCTGGCTTCAATAATTGATCTGGGTTATCCAAACGAATGCGAACGCGCAAAGTACGGTTTTTTGCATTCAGAGTTGGATAAATAAAGTCCACGTTACTGGCGAACGTTTTCCCCGGTAGGAAGTCCATGACGGCTTCAACCGGTTGGCCTACCGCGACGCGATGCGCTTGGCGTTCAAATACTTCGGCATCCAGCCACACTTCACTCAGATCCGCGATCGACATCAAGGTTGTGCCAGGTTTAATGTAGAAACCATCTTGAATCCCAAGGTTGTCAATCACACCACTTTGTGGCGAAAAGAATCGCACCGTTTGAGACACTTTGCGTTTCGCTCTTAACGTTTGGATAAAATCGCTCGGCACCTGCAAGGCTTTTAGTCTCTCTTCACCCGCATTGATCATGCGCTTGTCTTTTCGTGCTAATGCAAAGACAAATTCTTCCTGCGCATTCACCAAAGTCGGCGAATACAAATCGAATAAGGGCTGGCCTTTTTCAACCGAGTCGCCATTGGATTTTATAAAACTCTTTTCGATCCAGCCTTCGACGCGAGGATGAATATGAACGATCTTGTCTTCGTTGTAAGCCAAATAGCCCACCGTTCGAATCTCTGGTTTCAGCATGCCTTCAAACACTTTTCCTGTTCGCACACCAAGGTTATTAACCACTTCTGGCGAAATACTTACCGTGCCAACACCAGCACTATCAGAACCCTGAGCTGCTCCATAAAAAGGGATAAGGTCCATGCCCATTGGCGATTGACCAGGCTTGTCGCGGCGATAATTTGGGTCCATTGGTGCCACCCAGTACAAGGGTAATTTTTCATCTTTCGCCATCGCGTTAGTCGTGCCTGAGTTCATCTCGCCATTCAGTGTATTGAATGCTTGAAGACCAAAGTGATAACCCGTAGCCGAAAGAACACCACCTAATACAAATACACCGATATATCCGATTACTTTCATTTGAGCTTCACCTCTTCACCTTGTGTCATCACATAATTCAATTCTGCTAAACGCTTGAAGCGCTCGATGCGAATAGTCAACAATTCGATGTGCGCATTCAGCGTCGCGATACGCGCCTGAACCACATCCGAAAAACCGCCATCGTTGCTGGTATACGCATTTAACATGGCTTGCGCACTTTCTCGATAACTGGGAATTAGCTTGGTTTGATAAAGACGGATGCGTTGATCCAACAGACGGATATCAGACGTCAGAACACGGTATTTGGCCATGAGTTCATTCAGTACCAATTGCTTTTCAGAAAGAAAGGATTCGACTTGCAAGGACGCGGCTTTCACCTGAGCATCCTGTCGACGAGACGAAAAGATCGGCACGCTGACACTCACTGCAATCGACGCCAGATCAGCTCGGTCCTTGCCATTCAGGTCATCGCCGCGATAACCGTAACCCAAGGTAACGCCCCATTCTGGTTTGTACTTTTGCTCAGCAATCGCTTTGTCTATCTGCGCAGTATTGGATTGAACGTCTACGATACGAACCAATGGATGCTGGCTCAAACGAGCCGCTAATGAATCCGATGCAAGAGTATTCGACGAGGTTATCAAGATGGGTTCACCCGTTGTTTTCAACGTGATGTCTTGATCTGATACGTTTCGATCAGTCATTACCGGAAGAATGTATTGAGACAGTTTTTGCAGTGAATTTTCTTTCGCTTGGCGAAGCTGCGTAAGGCGATGATCTAACTTAATTAACTCCAGTTCAGAGCGCACTAAATCTTGCTGTTTGGCTCGCCCGTACGCCGAGCTATAACTACTTTCTACAACCTCATGAAGCTGTTCAAACAGGGTTCTATTTTGCTTCACGAGCTTGATGCTCTCTTCGTAACTGTATGCCGTTAGCCAAAGGTTCGATACCTCCATTGCTAGCATCGCGCGACGATTGTCTCGCATCAACGGCATTTGATCGCCTTGCGCAGCGTACTTTTCCCCCGCTAAACGCAAGGTATCGCCCGCCGGAAACATTTGCGATACCGACACGTTAAATTGCGTCATCGCTTCTTGGTTAAAATCAAAACTGTCGGTTGGCATATTCAATAAGCCAACATTTATTTTCGGATCCGGCAATGCCGTCATGCCTTGGCTTAACACGCGAATGGCATTCTCTTTTTGCTGACTGGAAACCAACCAATCATCTTGAGAGACGGCTTTGTCTACCGCTTGCTGAAGGCTTAACGCTTCTGCATTCGCAACAAACGGCAATAACGATAATAGAGAAACAAAGGCAATACGATGCGTTTTACCGATTAAAAATTGACGGCAACAGACACTCTGTAACATATGACAGAATGCCAAAAGATTGTTTTTGGCCATTGGCTCGAGTACTCATTTTTAAATTCATAAAATCTCAACGCGAATAACAGCGATGAGTGAAACAGCGAATTTAAGAAATGACTATCGGAGGGAAGTAAGGCGTATTGGGGTAGGTAGAAACGTAGGATTCAGACGGTAAAGCCGTGTGAACAAAAGAAAGATTTTCGGAATCTGAATAATAGCTGACCAGTAAACTAGAAAAGCTACTGCAATGATTATCCATACAATTTTGGTGGTTGTGTTCTGATATCAAGCTGGAGCATTCGTCCACCAAGGTAGACATACAAGAGGAGCCTTCATCTGAAGACATAACATGAGCCGATAATTCCGACATGGTATGTGCTTGCATAGGCATCATATTCGAAGTCGAAGACATCATGCTGTTCGTTGCCATTGCCATCGAAAATAGCGATAGCACAAACAGCAACAAACACACGAAACCGTGTTTTCTCGCTGAAAGACTGACGTTATTTAAAACAAATGGTGGCATGAACAGGAATCTCAATTGTATATCCGCCAAACTATATGCAAGTAAATGACTGAAAGCAACGTGGAATTCAATAAAATTAACCCCATAGCGATCCACTCCCCCCTCAGAAACATAAATCTAAAAATGTCCTCTAAGTGAACGAAAGGAACCTTGGCATCAAGGCAACTGACGTCTAAGTACTTCAATGTGCTGTTGCAAACCGTCAATTTCATCAAGTAATTCTAAGCTCAACGCGACACCAGACAAATTCAATTTCAGTCCATTCATCAGTCGTTGAGCGCGCTGTAGTCGTACTAACGCTTGGCTATTAAAATACCAGTCATCGAGTAGAGGCTGTTCGATTGGTTCAACAATGCCGTATTCCACCATTTCAACAATCATCTGTGTGTGAGTACCACAGCGCTCGCAAACTTCTTCTAAGGTAAACAGCACATGCTCATGCTGAGAATCAATCACTACTATCTCTGATTTGGACATCATCTACCTCTCGAAAACGTGGCGTGGATTAAAGTTAGATTCACACTCAGCAAGTTGTTGGTAAAGTGCGTTGGCTTCACTGCTGTGTACTTTTGGCAAACTGATTTGCAAGGTCACGATTTGATCGCCCGTTGTTTTCTCACCTTTGTTAATCAAGCCTTTGCCTTTGATACGCAGTTTGTTACCACTATTGGCTGCTTTGGGTATTTTCAATTTTACTTTACCGTTAATAGTTGGCACTTCAACGGTCGCACCTAAAGCTGCTTCCCAACAAGTAACCGGTAAGGTCAATAAAATATCCGAGCCATCAACCGTAAAATAAGGGTGCGGCGCAAACTCAATTTCTAGCAGTAAGTCCCCCGCTTTGCCGCCACCAATGCCTAATTCTCCCTGCCCAGCCAAACGAATATGCTGACCCTGTGTGACGCCGGCGGGAATTTTTACGTTTAATGTTTTGTCTCTTTGCTTTACGACACCATTTTGATCTGGCTCGGCAACTCGTAATGATATTTGTCGCTGACAACCTTGATACGCTTCTTCAAGAAACAACGCGATTTTGTAATGTAAATCGCGCCCACGCTGACTCGCTGAGCGCCGAAAATCATCCGACTGATGAGAGCCTCCGCGACTGGCACCAAAAATCGAATCAAAAAAATCACTAAAATCACCATCGCTAGTGTGGCTGTATCCTTGATGATTTTCATGAGATGACTGCCAATCTGGCGGTGGCTGGAAGCCGCCATCGGATCTACGCGTACCTTGCTTACGTAATAAATCGTATTCAGCGCGCTTTTCTGGATCTTTTAATACGGTATAGGCTTCGCCCACTTCTTTGAACTGCTGCTCAGCGTTATATTCTTTACTGACATCAGGGTGATATTTTCGAGCGAGCTTACGATAACTCGCTTTTATAGCGGAAGCATCGGCTTGTTCAGCGACACCCAAAATCTTGTAATAATCTTTAAACTCCATACCGCCTCACTTCCATCGTAACCATTTTCTCTTACGAATTCGTTCGTTCAGTGCATTGACCCTGTCATCATCATAGGCCTTTCTTCAGCGATTAGTGTTTAAATTTCAAGCAAAGTTGATATAGATCTAGTTAGCTTGCGAATAAGCTTTATGGACTTCCCCGTCTTTACTAGACACCTATTAACGTTAAAATCTAGCCGTATAAAATTGAGCATTATTCCACCAAGTCATCTGTGGGTATTGTATTCTTTGTCTGAATGTAAGTTGTATTTTAAAAAATAATAGTTGAGGCTGTGTTTTTACTTTACTCCCAACTCTTCTTCTAAGGATTAGGCATTGGAAACATCTAAAATATGGACGAATGATGCTTTTTCTGGAGTAGAGCTTCTGTCTGCCAGTTACACCAAGTTTGAGTTTTCGAAGCACTGGCATGATGAGTTAGCGATTGGGATTATTGAAGAAGGTGCGGAAGGCTTACTGTATCGAGGCAATAACCTCTTGGTCCCGAAGAAGCATATTGTCGCGATCAATCCTGCAGAAGTTCACACCGGGTTTTCAGGGACAGAAAATGGCTGGCGCTACAGAATGTTTTATTTTGACCTTAATGCCTTAGCCGAACAATTTAAGACACGTAGCTTGCCAATAGACCCTATTATCAATCGTCCAGTCATATACGATGAAGACTTATTTACGGTGTTGTTAAATTTGCATTTGGCATTAGAACACGCTTCTTTTGCGCTAACAAAAGAGTCCTTATTTACTTTGGCGTTAGAAATGTTATTTACAAGCTATGGTTCGGCCAAATTGGAAGCACCTAACCCTATTGATATGAAAAGCAGCTATGAAGCACGAGACTTCATAAATGATAATTTTGATTCCAACCCTTCGCTTGCTGATCTAGAGCGCCTATCAAATTGTTCAAGGTTCCAACTCATTAAGCACTTTAATTTACTGTTTGGAGTGACGCCTCACCAGTATTTACTCTTGGTTAAAGTCCAAAAAGCCAAACTTTTTTTAGCGCAAGGAATGAGTTGTGTTGATGTGTCTTTGGCGTGCGGCTTTTACGATCAGAGTCATTTCAATCGTAATTTTAAAAGAGCCTTTGGCGTGTCTCCTTCAAATTATCTTTGAACCTGTTTTTTTTAATACTAGAAAACCATTTACGATCAATTTCATACAAGACAGGCAATACGTTGCTCGTTAACCTCACCTCTTACATTTAAAAAGGAAGTGACTATGAGTTTGTTTATTATTTGGTTAGGAGTGATGTTTCCGCTGGTTTTTAGCCCTGGCCCTGCCAATATCGTATTTGCGATGTCAGGCGCAAAAGTAGGTGTGAAACGTTCAATTCCTTTGCTCGCAGGGGTTGATAGCGTCTTTATTGTCAAATCTATAATTGTCGGTTTTGGACTGGGTGAAGTGGTTCGTTCTCAACCAACACTGATGAACACCATACAACTACTTGGCTCGGTGTATTTGCTTTATTTGGCCATTACGTTCATTTCTTCACACACCACAAAACTCGAAGGAACAGCAGAAACACTGGGCTTTGTTGATGGTTTATTAGTACAAGTTTTAAACAGCAAAGGCTGGCTAATGGTGTTCCTCATGTTTACTTTGTTTACGGAGCAATCACAGGAAACATTTGGTCAGAATGGCATTATCATCTTGATTGTTTGGCTTGCGATTCTAAATATATCGATGCATTTTATTTGGATTTCAATCGGCGAGTTACTGTCTAGAGTGTCGAGCAGTAAAGTCTATGAAAAAGCGCTAAACTTCTTCTACTCAGGTTGTCTAGCATTGGTTGCCATTTGGCTGATTATTGAAAATCCTATGGTGATTGAGTTTATTTCTCGAACTTAATGACCAACTTTTTTGTCTTAAATATAATTTCTGGTGAGGCTAGACAGATTCAGATCCATGAAAGGGAATTTAAGAGGCGAAGATGACAACACAGCGCATAGACAAGATTTATACACGCTAATATTGCACTACGGTAGCAAACAAAGAGTGAGCAATATAACTAACAAAAGATAAGATCGACGATCTATAACCAATTTTTGGATTGGCCAGCTTAACCAACGTTTTGTGTCGACGCCAAGGCATAAATTTGTTGATGCGAGAGTAGCCGGTACAAAACCGAATAACATTTCATGAGTATGCCACCCTTAATGGGGTTGTTGGTACAACCGCATTAAGGGTAAGCAAAGCAAAAAAGCTACCTAACATAAAGTAAGGTCTAAAACCCAATTGTAGAATAGGCTACCGTTGTTGCTTTTACCTAAAGTCGGTGGCGTTCAATATATACATTAACTCCAGTCTTATAGCGTTATGTTATTTGTACTGCATTACTCTCTTTATTCTTGGGAAGTTGCAACCGTCTCTCTCGATTTTTTAGGGATAAAGGCTCTGAACACAAACCAAACGAAGGCAACAACACCCACTCCAAACACTATGTCTCCCGGCACCCTTGCCCATACTAATGCTTGCATAATAGGACTTTGTATAAGGTCAGCGGAACGCGCGAAAGAATAACCTTGATCAATGCTAATATAGGTTTGAATGATTCCTTGAGGTAATAGTGACAAAAATGTCATCATTCCCAACCCGATATTCAAAGACCAAAACGATACTTTAAGTAACTTCTGATTCCATACATTAATATCAGTCAGCCCCCGCATGCAATAAAGTGTCAGACCTAGCCCAAGCATCCCATAAACACCAAATAATGCAGCGTGAGCATGACTAGCGGTAAGGTTAAGGCCTTGCATATAATACAAAGCAATCGGAGGGTTAATCAGAAAGCCAAATAACCCAGCCCCTACTAAATTCCAAAACAAAACAGCGGCAAAGAACATGAATGGCCAATGATAGTTTTGTTCCCATTTTTCCACATGCTCCACTTTATATCGAGAGTAAGCCTCAAACCCAACCACTAACAATGGCACCACTTCAAGCGCAGAGAACATAGCACCTACAGCAATCACCGACGTTGGTGTACCACTGAAGAACAGATGATGGAATGTACCAAGTACACCGCCAAATAAGAAAATAATAGTGGCAAATAACACCATCACCGTGGCAGTAGAAAGACGTAAAATCCCCATGCGCACAAACAACAAAGATATAATGGCCGTGGCGAACACTTCAAAAATACCTTCAACCCACAAATGGACCACCCACCAACGCCAATATTCCATCACTGCGATGTGCGTATGTTGCCCCCACATGAGACCTGCTGCATATAACAAGCCTATTGCAATAGCGGAGATCAAGACCAAATAAATTAGAGATTTACCGCCTTTCTTTTGTAACACTGGCCATAAAGCTCTAAGTACAAGTGCCACCCAAAGAAATAAACCGACAGTCAAATAAATCTGCCAAAATCGACCAAGATCAACATACTCGTAACCTTGATGACCAAACCAGAAGTTCATTGTGAGGCTTTCAAAAAAGCGATGGACAGCAGCCCATTGACCTGCAAATGACCCTACGACAATGATCAACAAACTAAAAAATAAGAAGTTCACACCAAAACGTTGAAACTTAGGGTCACGACCTCCAAGCATGGGCGCAACATATAACCCCGTTGCTAACCATGCCGTAGCGATCCAAAGTACAGCTAACTGAGTGTGCCATGTTCTTGTTACGGCATAAGGTAAATACTCAGCAAATGGCAAACCATAAAGCCCTTGGCCTTCAACCGCATAATGGGCCGTGATAATCCCGAGCAATACTTGCCCCAAAAACATCGTGCACACTATCCAGAAATATTTTGCTGTGGCCCTCATTGATGGCGTAATAACCGTATTATCTAATATATCCGTTTTGGCTATCCCATCTTCAGGGGCAATTTCTCGTCGCCAAACATCAAACTGTTTGGCGTAATACGCAATGAGCGCACCCGCGCCTGCAAGCAATAAAATAAAGGAAGCAATGCTCCACAACAGTATTTCGGTAGATGGTTTATTGCCCACCAAGGGTTCATGCGGCCAATTATTAGTATAGGTAATATCCATTTCAGGACGATTGGTGGTGGCGCCCCACGCGGTCCAAAAATAAAAGGCAGAAAGCTGTGTGGCTTCAGTATTGGTCAACAAACCATGTACAGGAAATGCATAGTCACGTCGCAGAGCTAAAGATTCATCGTCACTGCCTTGATACAACCTCACAAAGTGATCTTGAACTTGCTTAATGGCTTCAGAACGCAATTCACTCACCGTAATGGCTCCCGTTACAGGGTCATAACTGTTAGTGCGCATTTCAGTGATTAAGGTTGCTTTTTGTAGCGCTAATAATTGATCTTCGGACAACCCTGCAATAGGTGTTTCTATACGCAGAGCCAGCAAAGCCTCGGCTTCACGATGGAGCCAATCGGCACTCCAATCTGGCGCAACATAACTACCATGCCCCCAAATAGAACCTTGTTCCATTCCACCAATGGATTGCCAAACGTTTTGCCCCGTTTCAATGTCGTTGCGGGTGAAGAGAACGTCACCAGAAGAAGATTTAACAATGTCTGGAATGGGTGGTGCTTTTTGATAGATTTCAGCGCCCAATAACAGCAAAACACCAAACATGAATACCATGCCGACACTAAGAATTATCCATAAACGCTTTATACTAAACGTCTGTTGATAGGTTTGCATATTACCGTCCTAGTTTATAAAAATATCAAAATAAACATCTGCATTCTTAAACGAAACATTCTAGCAATTTCGTTTTATCAGCCTCTTTGATTAATCCTAGATGAAGACTAGTCCACGCTATCTGAATTGCCCTGATACATTTTTTCCAAAGTAAAAAATAGTAAATAATTGTTAATTTATTAAAATTAACAGCATTTTGATGATTAAGATGTGCGCTAAATCAAACTAAGGGGAGAAATATAGGGCCTTGATGAATTATCGATACCGGCTCAATGAGTTGAATGAAATGACGTTTTCATTGAAAGGCTAAACATAGAAGCCCCCCCCCCCTTTTAACTATTTTTAATCACAGACTAAACAAGCGAGAGCCCATAAAAAAATACAATAGTGAAACGACCATTACTGAAGTCGCCAGTTCAGTGAAGAATAAGGTCAAAGAAAGAGACACTGAGATACCTCAAACCAAAAAGGGAAACAATGTTCTTCAGATTGAAAGCTCATATAGGTGTCAATGTGCGGTTAGAGTCGGAAGGAGCTCCTTGATAAAGGTAAATTGATGGTAATAGCTTTTTAAAAAAAATGTTCGCAATGACTTACCTGCGAATTCAACGCCAAAGTATAAAACTTTCTAGAAGATAATAACCTTGAGGCCAGCATGAGCCGTCGTGATAACTGTCATAATAAAGCCATTTCTGAAAGCTGATATGGACCCACTTTAATAGACATCTCATAGCTATATAATAATAGGTA
>TARA_R110001632_G_scaffold45640_4_pt1 | contig 74367 bp, 57 predicted proteins | sample TARA_R110001632 | Tara Oceans TARA_R110001632 (sample SAMEA4398266) | marine metagenome | biome: Polar Biome; feature: [SRF] surface water layer (ENVO:00010504); material: water (ENVO:00002006), including particulate matter (ENVO:01000060) such as... | depth 5 m
ATTGATCCCCCTTTACAGCAAGGGCTTAAAGCGAATATTCAATCATTGAATCTACTAATAACCGAATAATAAGGCACATCAATTGCGCCCAATTAAGCATGATGTCGGCAGTTCTCTTGCTTATGAATGAAATTAAATCTAATTGAGATGAAATAATTACCCACTAAGTTAACCTTAAATAAGCCGCTGCAAAGTCATCGATTTTTGCTGAGTGATTTGACTCGAGTAGGTGCTGGGGGGATTATGTATTTATCTGAAATAGGGAAATTGACACTATGCAACTTTACTCTCAAACCTCGTCCACGTGGTCTAAATTGAATGTACTAACACTTTTTCTTATAACGTTGTTACTTTCATCTTGTGCCACTTTGGCGCCTGATTTTGAAAAACCTGATTTGCAACTTACCAACTTGCAGCTCTTGCCGTCCCAGGGTCTAGAGCAGCGATTTCGCCTGAAATTTCGTGTGGTGAATCCCAACAATACAGCCTTCCCGGTTGATGGGATGAATTTCAAGTTGAACTTGCGCGGGCTACAAGTCGCCACGGGTGTGAGTGACAAAAAATTTGTATTGCAGCCATTAAGTGAAGATACATTTGAAGTAGACGTCAGTGCGAGTATATTTAATTCGGGTCGGCTGCTGCTGGACATTGTGAACTCACAGCCTGAAGAATTAGCCTATGAAGTGAATGCAAAAATTTTCACGAGTAAAGGGTTATGGGGCAGTATTCCGGTCACGCGCAGCGGCGTTATTCCATTTGGCCTCAATAAGCGCAGCCCAAACGCTAAGAGTAACCCATTGTAAAATTGTCTATTTTTCAAACTGTCCTAAGCTTGTAGGGTGTTGCATTTTTCATTAGGTGTATACGCTGTACTAATCTCTGAAAGCCCTGTTAGCTTAATTGATACCCGTTACTTTATAAACAACACGCATAACGTTCACCTCTTCGAAAGACAGCTAAAGTGGTTCAAGTTGACCTTTAATAAATTTGTCTTCGGCTGTCTCGCTGTGTTGCCTTTCATTCTTGGGTGACGCAATGACTGTACTTGAGTCTGTGCAATTAAGTAATAACAGAGCCCCATACAATCTGACCGCATTGCTTTAGCCAGATTCGTTGTCATAGCGGCCTGTTAATTGTGTTTAACATTATAAAAAATGACTGAAGTACAATTCATGTGAAAGGCATATTTATTATGAATACATTTCGAAAAAATGTTCCCACGATGTTGCTATCTATTTTAATGGTAATGTCTGGTTCGTTTTCTCATGCCAAGGCGAGACCGCTTATTCAGGAAGTACTTTTGGTTGGTGATTCCTGGGAGCTTACTGTCGATGATAAACGAGATAATTTAATCATACGCGGAGTCAAAGGTCGCCAAACGAAAAATAGCACCTCGACATTCAATTATCAGATTGTATGGGGTGGGCATAGTGGCGTCCTTCGCGCAGTAACTAATAGTCAGAATTCAAGCCAATTTGTAGCGTTAGAACTCACAGACAAAAATGGCATTTCACAAACGTGCCGGGGCCATATGGCGCAAAATACGACTGTGTTTATGGCAGGTAGTTGTGGCAGTAAAATCGCACCAGGCGCTTGGTATGCGCTGCGAAATAACCGTGAGCTTGCCTCAACCATTAATACTAAAGCAAACCAAGCAATGTGTGATGCCAAAGTACATAAATGTCAGCTTAGAGTTGATCGGTTGACTGAGTCTAAACAAAACCTGAGCAAGCAATACTTAGTAGCTAACAGCGTTAAAAACCAATGCCAGTCTGCGCTTAAATTATGCTACCAAGAGCAAGCAGATCCTACTTCGCAGACAGTTGCTAATAAGTCTTTTTCTTCGTTCGAGAAAAAAGTTAACGGGGACTATTACGGTATTGGTAGTAGTAAAGACAAATCTGATACTCAGGTCCAGAGAATCAATATTCCTGGACGACCACGCTCTGGAAGTGACTTAGAAAATTGGTTGCGACAGCATAATGGCGCTTTGCTAGGAGTAGCCAAAGGTATTTTGAACAGCGCTGATCGTGAACGTTTTAATAGCCACGAAAGTCAGATGTGTAACAGCAATATTTACTGTGAAATGGCCTTTCGGCAACAAGTGATTAAATGTGCTTTAGACTTAGGGTGCTAAAGATGTCAGTGATAAATTTAAGATTATATCGAGTCGTTAAGACACTACTGATGATGTTCTTAGTCACGGCTGTTTCGCCGGTACTGGGCGAGCCACCTGAACCGAATTCTGCTGAAACAAGTGTGCTTGATTCGCTTTCTATTCAACCTTTTGTGCCATTGACCACACAAAATACTAATCACAAAAAAGAACATACTTCTTTGACGTTAACGGACGTCTGGTGTGCAGATATTAATGATGAATCGACCCGCGATGTTTGCTGGGAGTCCTATAAGTCGAGTTTCAACTATTACAAAATAGGCCATGAGCATCGTGCCAAGGTTTTTGCCTGGCAACACTTCTCTGCACGAATTATTTTTTTCGTCGTTCTCGCCTTGGTAGCAATAGGCATCTACTTCGCTTGGGTACAGTTTAGGCTTGATATCAAACCCGACAACAGTAGCGTCGGAACTGGGCAAGAAAAAGAGCATAGGGTTGAGCTTTCGACTTCCGGTATTAAAGTCAGTTCGCCCGTTCTTGGGGTCATCATACTGGTGTTATCGCTAGCATTTTTCTATTTATACTTAGTATTTGTTTATCCCATTGCAGAGATTTTATAGTTGATGAACAGTAGCTAACGTTTCACGGAATAAATTTTACTTCCCCGCACTGCACTAACACCTAATGGCTAATGGCTAATGGCTAATGGCTAATGCAAGGTAACTGTCAGGCAAAGCATCGATATATTTATGCTAGAATTCGCGCCCTCTCAAATGAACGGATCCAAAAATGACATCGTTAAAAAACATAAGCCTAATTTCCCTGATGATATGTGGAATTTTACAGTTTAGTAGTCAGGTTTATGCACAAGAATCAGTGGAAAAAATAGTGCCCAGCACCGATGTTGAAGCAACCATGAAATCCATGTCTTTTACCTATCGACAAGCCATGCAAGCAACTGATCCAAGCGCGATGCACAGTATCATCGACAAGTTGCAGCAATTAGTTACGTCAGTGCAATTGGTGCAATTTGAGCCCAAGAGACAAACGATATTGCAACAAGGGCTAACGGAAGTGCAAACACAACTGAGTATGGTTCAGCAAAGCCTAGGGGCGAGTGATATCAAAACGGCAAAACAACGATTGCAAAAAGTGATAGCGCTAAAAAAACAGTACCATAAAGAACGCAGTCCAAGCATATGGCGGCTACTTTTTGGCAGTTAATAAAAATTCAGAGTACATTGCAGTAACGCATTAACAAGATGCCCATTGGAAATCGAATCCATTTCTTATTTACGTGTAGTCAATAAACTTTGTACTTCAAGGTCTGTGGTAAGCGCTCCTAAGTTCGGCTCGGTTGGGCATATCATTCCAGCTCGAGCTGCCTTAAAGACACCCACCGCAGAAATAAACACCTTTATGCAGCCTAACGCCCACCACCCCTTCATAAGTGCTAACGGCACAAAACAAAAAGTACAGTAGGCACTGAGCAAGCAAATTTAACCTTCTAGATACATCTAAAGAACATATCATTAGCAAAAATTACCAACAGTTACATATTTATGAAAATCTAAGACCGAGGTCTTATATCGTCTTTGGCTCACAACGTTAAAGTCAGCTTCTACTTGTCTTTTTACTCGTTAGATCTCAAAACTTGTTGATGTTTTTATGCAAACGTATCTTAAGTGGCAGGTCTATCGTTTTAACGATATTTTCTTAGGAGTATGCATGTTTGCAAAATCACGTATCGAATGCCCCGAATTACGTAAAAAAATAATGTCAGCTGAGGAAGCGGTCTCTTTTATCCACGACAAACAAACCGTTGGAATGAGTGGTTTTACCGGAGCAGGTTATCCCAAGTCGATTCCTGCTGCGTTGGTAGAAAAAGCCAAAAAATTACGGGTATCGAACCAACCTTTTAGAATTAATTTATGGACCGGAGCATCTACTGCACCAGAATTAGATGGGGTGCTCGCAGCGATAGATGGTATCAATATGCGTTTACCGTATCAGTCGGATCCCGTTTGTCGTCAGCAAATTAACGACGGTTTAATGGATTACGTTGATATTCATCTATCTGAAGTATCACAGAATGCTTGGTCTGGATTTTTGGGAAAACTTGATATTGCGGTTATTGAAGTAGCCGCGATACACGCTGACGGTCGCATTATTCCTTCTTCATCTGTAGGTAACAATAAAACCTGGGTAGAACAAGCTGACATGGTTATCTTAGAAGTAAACGACCAACAAAGTGTCAAACTAGAAGGTATGCATGATATATATTATGGCACTGCTTTACCGCCAAATCGTAAACCTATATTACTGACTTCGCCGTCAGATCGAATTGGCGAGAAATACTTATCAATCCCCATTGAAAAAATTGTCGCGGTTGTTGAAACGTCAGCGCCTGATCGCAATAGTGCATTTAATCCCCCCGATGATGTATCGAACCAAATTGCCGATCATATCCTTGATTTTTTCACCCATGAAATTAAAAAAGGTCGACTACCTAAAGGGCTATTACCTATACAGTCAGGTGTTGGCAACATCCCTAATGCAGTATTAAGTGGCTTAGAGAATGGTGGTTATAAAAACCTAACTGCGTACACCGAGGTAATACAAGACGGTATGCTTGGTATGCTTAAATCAGGCTCATTGTCAGTCGTCTCAGCAACGGCGTTTTCTTTAAGCCCGCAAGCATTAGATGAGTTTAATGAAAATATCGATTTCTACCGCGACAAAATTATATTGCGCCAACAAGATATTAGTAATCACCCAGAGATCGCTAGACGCCTAGGTATTATTGCCATGAACGGCTTAATCGAAGCTGACATATACGGCAACGTGAATTCAACCCACATTATGGGCTCACGTATTATGAATGGTATTGGCGGTTCGGGGGATTTTGCGCGTAATGGTTATTTATCTATTTTCATGACCCCTTCAATTTGCAAAAATGGGTCTATCTCAGCGATTGTGCCTATGGTGTCCCATGTTGATCACACTGAACACGATGTGAAAGTGATAGTTACCGAGCAAGGTTTAGCTGACTTAAGAGGCTTATCCCCTCGTCAACGCGCTAAGGTGGTTATTGAAAAATGTGCACATCCGTTATTTAAAGACCGTTTGTATGATTACTTCGATCGTGCATGCGCCAGCAAGCGCGGTATGCACACGCCACATATTTTGAACGAAGCGCTAAGCTGGCATCATAACTTTGAAACTAATGGCCAAATGTAATTTAACTAAGCACCTTAACTAGGACTTTTAAATGGGCTTCTTAAATAAGCCCATATGCCTAGCAATCAATATATCAAATAATAGGCCCATTGCTGGCAAGACACTGCCAGCAATGGGCCTAAATCAATAAGATAGCTATCGGAATTTTGTGCATAATCTTAGCGTCGTTTTTATCCCATATTTACCTGTTAAAATTCACTGTTCCTTTGAATCTGAGCATAGGTACGGCACAATCTAATATGGCCGCAAAATACTGAGTCTCAAATATGGCTCCGCCAACATGTACGGGTTGAGTACTGGTACAACAATGTCCCCCAGCGCTGAATAATAAAGGTGATTATGGCAAAACCAAATGTGAAAGCGCCGTCTAAAAGTGTGAATATTTTTTGCAATAACTGCCAACAACAGCTTTTTAGATATAAAAAAGGCGGCAAAGGCGCCCTTGTAAAATGTTTCAAAGAACGAATTACCAAGGATTTTACGACACAAGAAGGTACCTGTCCGCAATGTAAAACGGTGTTCGCTAGAGATACACTTATACGCGGTACGCCTGCTTTTAAAATGATAGGCGGCAAGGTGTGGTTTAAATAGACCAACAGAAATTAATCAATCGACCCATAATTTCTCTCAACTTTAGCGTATGTGGCGTACTTTGTTATCCCTTCAATCAACCACCATTAAGGCTCGGTATTCATCGTAGGCGTACTGATCTGTCATGCCGCTAATATAATCCTGCAGTAACCGACAACGATAATAAAACTCTAACTCTTCGCTAGGTTCATTTTGAATGGCGTGTATATAGGCTCTGAGGTGTTTGTTCGGCAGCTTTTTGACTAACCGCCTTTCAAATAACGGCGCATCTCTATCTTGCTGGTGAACCAGTGTGAATTGGCTTTTGCTCAATTTAAGTAGCGGTTGGTAGCAATCTAATAAGCCATTAATTATTTTGTAACCTTGTAGCTCTCTAGCTTCAACTTCTTTATTACAAAAGGCGTATTTCAGGGCAACGTTCTTAAATGCCTCGGACAACGCATGAGCAGCGCTTCTGTCTTCCAATAAAGCCTGATTAAATGAACCATGAAAAATATCATCAATATTAGCAATAAATCGCTCTACGGCATGTCCTACTAGAGGATGGAGTACGCCAACTCTAAGTGAAATGAAAAACTGGCTTTCTTTGGATATATCATCTGCTTCAGATGCTTGAAAGGCTTTTGAGGTGATGATTTCCATTAATCCAGCGTTGTTATCCAATGCAAATTCAGTATGTATTATTAAAAATTCAGCACACAAAGATTTGCCGAGTTTTTCAATATCGAGTATGCCCTTTTCTACTGCGTCTTCTAAATCTGCAATGCAGTAAGAAATATCGTCTGCGGCTTCCATGATATAAGAAGCAGGATGACGATGCCCCACCTGCATATCTAGGGTTTCACAAAGCGTTTCAACATATTGTTTTTCGCTATAATAAAAACCCACTTTCTTCTGCAGATAGCTAAGCGCCTGTCCTTTATCCGGCTTGGTATCCGTACCACAGCGAGTATATTTGAGTATTCCAGCAACCTGACTATAGGTGAGGTTCAACTGCAGCAGTGTGTGAATTAGTCTAATGGCTTGTGCGTTGCCTTCAAAATTACATATATCACGTTGCAACTCTTGGCTTAAGCTAAGTGCTAGGTTATCTATTGTTGGTGCGCTGATGGTCAGGTTTTTATTAAACCAATCATTAATCGCTTGTTCGCCAAAATGACCAAAAGGCGGATTACCCACGTCGTGCATAAGACAAGCCATTTCCACGACGCTTTCTAAGTGTCGCTCAAAGTCGGTCAGGTTATATGCAGTCTGCTTTTTAGCCTCTAACTTATTGAAAATACTTTGCACTATAAATCGGCCGACCTGTTGGACTTCTAATGAGTGCGTTAAACGGCTTCGCACGGCTGCGTTTCGCTCTAAGGGAAACACCTGTGTTTTTTGCTGAAGCCTTCTTACCGCGGCTGAATTGATAATACGCCCACGATCACTTTCAAAATCGAACATTAACGATTTAGTTGATTCTCTTTTTCTCGTATTGTGAAGTCGGTCACTCGTTAGCTTTATAGAAAAATCGATCATAGGTACGTCTTGTAATAGCGGGAAGGCAAACAGTACAACAAGAGGTAACGTCATGACAATTTTTACCCATCACAAAACTAAGTTAACCCCTGATTATCATTACAGATTATTTATTTTATGATAGCGGAGAATCATAATCCGTCTACGGCTATTCGCATTCGATTGGAGTGATGCGTATCCGAGCACGGGATATACCTATTTATTCTGCGTTTGCTCTTTAAACATGCCTTAGTAACCCCAAGGTCTATTCTTCCAATTCGGCCACAGCCAGAGACAATCTCATGCCACACAACTCAGTGCCCCCTGCAGCACAGTTCATCGCATCAAGAGATGTCGCACAGGAAATTTGTAAAGAGGCATGCGAGCACATTCATACACTCAGTACCGCTCGTATTTTGGTTTTAGCCATGCTCGGTGGGGCTTTTATCACTATGGGGGCGCTGTTTTCTATCTTGCTCTCAACCGGCGTTGAGGCCCACGGAATACAGCTTTTATTGCAAGGACTTGGGTTTTCGGTTGGCTTCTTTTTAGTCATTCTCACGGGTGCGGCACTCTTTACAGAGGCTAATGTTATCTTGCCCGTCAGCGCGCTAAATTGCTCACGCAGCGATATGCTGCGTCGTGGGTTAAAATTTTGGATACTGGCTTGGATTGGTAACTTGCTAGGCGCGGTGCTCACAGGATGGGTGATTTCGATCGCTCAGGTATATTCGCCAGAACACTACGCATTATTAAATAGTGTAATCGCTAAGAAGATGCATTATCAACAGGTGGGGGGTGTCGAAGGTTGGTTCTCCTTGATGCTATCAGGCATGTTGGGTAATTGGATGGTCGGTATGGCGGCCTTTCTTGCTGTCATGGGACGCACCATCATAGATAAATTCGTGCCTATATTTTTGGCTGTAAGCTTGTTCGTGGCCGGTAACTTTCAACACAGCCCGGCTAACATGGCTTACTTTTCAATGAGTATGCCTCTAGGCGACGGTCCGGGCTGGTGGGATGCGATGCTTTGGAACATCATCCCCGCTGGAATAGGCAACATACTCGGCGGTAGCTTATTAGTCGCACTGCCGCTGTGGTATGCACTAAGCTCCAAGCGTTAGTCTAGATATTGCATAACGGCGGCCAATTTTGCAGGCATCTATAGGCAAGTCTCTATGTCTATGCCACTAAGCCTTGTCTTTGTCTTGCTCCATAACGATAGGAATCGGTTTGCTGGCTTCCCCAGAATAAAGACTGATATGCGGGAAGGGAATTTCGATATTCTGTGCATCGAAGGTCTTTTTTATTTCCTGATACATGCTGTTTTTTAACGTCAGAAAATTCTCTCTTTTAGCCCAAACTGAAAATTGTATATCTACCGATGAAGAGCCAAAACCCAGTAAAATAAATAGTGGCGCGGGTTCATCTAAGCAAAGTGGGTTTTTAGTTGCGACTTGGTTAAGCACCTCTTTTACGCGCTCAATGTCTTCTTTATAAGCGATACCAATCTGTAGGTCGGCACGCCTAATAGGAAATCTTGTTAATGTGGTAACTTGCGTCTTGATCATCGATTCATTCGGAATACGAACAAATAAGTTATCAAAGGTGCGAATTTTTACCGACAACAAATCTATTGAGATCACCTCCCCTGTGGTCGACTCGACTCTGATCACATCGCCGATAGAAAAAGGTCTTTCCATCATTAAAAACAGGCCGCTGATCAGGTTGGACGCTGACGTTTGTGAAGCAAAACCAATAGCAACACTAAAGATTCCCGCAGCACCAAGTACAACACTTAAATCAAACCCCAGTTCTTTCATCACGGAGATTGAGGTCAGCACTAAAATCCCATAAAACACCACCCTTTGAGCCAGTACCATGCTGTTAACGGTAAGATGCGCAATCTTAAGACGCCCCACGCCATTTCTGGCTAAGCGAGCCAATAAGTACCCAATAATCAGTATTAAAAAGGCTTTGCCAATAGCAAAGACGTGGAATTGCTGCATCAAACCAAGCGTAATACTGGTCTCTTCCATTATGTGATTTCCTACGGTTATGCTTACTTAAGCCACTAAACTTCTAATTGAACGCATAAATGTGTGAGCGTCGGCTACTTCTCTGGCATGGGAGACTAAGGTAATAGCCGATTTATCCCGTTCTTTAGTTAAGCTTTTGATGTAAAAAGATGGTCGCGCTGTATCCAAATGATGCGTTAAACACACTTTGTCAGTCCAAAACTGTTCGCTAGCGTCCGCGTAAAGGTTTAAATAGGGTATCGGAAGGTTAATTCTATCGACGGTTAATAATTCATCGTGCTCATTTAAAATACTTATGGTAGTGATGGCCCTATGGGAGCGTTTAGGAATATTCTCCAATGACACTCTGGCATCCGTGTACTTGGAATAACATAGTTCACCAACCATAGTAGAGGGCCCAAACCAAGAATCTGACGGCAACCAAAAAGGCAGGTCACTAATAGGTAACCTGCTGCCAATATTAAAAAAGGCTAACCATAAAGGAGAACTCACCGAGAGTTCTATTTTTTCTCCCGGCAGTATATTTAAAGTAGAACTAGGCCTAACAATGATGGAACGATTTGCCAGCAATGGCGCAACTCTTAATGCATCTAGGGTTTTGTTAACGAGGTATCTTTTGGGCTGAATATCTGTAAACCCATCTATAGATACTGCGTCCTCTAATACCAACTGTTCAAAACTCTCATCGTTGGTCTCTTCATTCCAAATAAGCCACTCGGCATATTTGCGTTGTACTGAAATTTTACGACTGCCAATTCGCCAAGTTTTAACCTCATTTATTTCGAAATTAATATCCCCCCACCATTTTTTCATTCTGATCACTCTTTTTAGTCGATGCCATTTGACTGCTACTATCTAATCAGTTTATTACCGCAGCGCAGGTAAATTACAGAAAAATATCATCCGCACCTAAAATAAACCACAGTAAGCAGGAATTAATAAGACAGCATGGTAAATAAGGGCGTACAGCCAAATTAAGATATCCACATGGCAAAGCAGTATGGGCCTGTGATCAGGAAGTCTGGTAGCGTCCCAAATGAGTGATTATAGATGTGTGGTTATAGATGAGCAGTTATGCTCAAGCAAGTCGGCGAAATTGCTATTTTGGGATGGGCTGACAATTAATAATTTCATAACTAATATTTAGGCTGGTACATCCATGTACTGGCTTATAACTAATGGGAGCCACTTCGCCTAAGATTATTGGTATATCTAGTCTGGGATGCGGCTATCAGCCGTCAGGGCGTAAATAGGCGATATCGTCGTCATCATCAGCATGAAAATCGTAACCACCGTCAAAATCATTATTCAGCTCGTTTGATACAGTCATAGGTAATTCCAATATATCTTGAGCATAAATTGCGGCATTTGCTGGTTGCTTAATAAGACCCATTAAATCATTAAAATCCAGCAAGGTTATTGTTTGCAAATATTCTTTTGTTGATGCCGGTAGTTGCTCAGTGAACTGGGCAATGCTGCCTTCCAATTTGACGTTGAGTGCGCCTTTCTCTGTGTCGGTTAGCAACGCAATAAATTGCTGATATAACGTATTGGTAAATACTTTTTTATCAGAATCGATAAGCAAAAGTGCCACTGCAGAGTTTAAAAACTTTTGCAGTTCAAACACCAATACGTCTTCATCATGATCAATTATCAGGCTATTAGCACTGTATTTTGCCCCGATATTTTTATATATCTGCAACAGTCTGGCACTTTGCTGACCCTCTTTGACTAACGCCTGATGCATCACTCTGATGTCAGAGATATCATTTATGCCAAGGGCATATTGAGTGATTGAAATATCGTCAAAATATGAGGCTGATATCTTCTTTAACTCCGCGTATTTAGCCCAACCGGCTCTGAAGCAATACACGATACCTTGCTCTTTTATAATGCTTTTCGCTTTTTCAGTATCGTTATCGCAAAGATCTAGCAAACCTAAGTTGCTCATACCCAATACGATTTCACAGCCCTTCCTAATTTGATCCGCATAAATTATCGATAAATTGTCAGACGCTATCCGCAACGACATATCGCATAATTGCTGTTTGGTTTTATGCATAAACTCTGGAGGGAAATAGCCCTCACTTTCACCGTCTTTTAAGACTAAAAGTAGAAAAGGGTGATTTCTTAACTGTGCAATTTTCATTGATCAATCCTACTGAATGAAAGCCTAAATACGATTTTCATTTGCATATTAAAGCGGCGCAAACATATCATCAGTATCCATTTCAAGGGCGGTCACTCGTTGTTTATTCGCATTTTGTTTCAAGGTGCTTTCAATGTTTTCCAATGTGCCGTTAGTACTAACGGTCATCACTTCACGATAAGCATCTTCACTTAAAGATTTTATCTTCATTAGCAACTCTTCAACGCTACCTGAAGCTTGCTCTTCATCTTCTTCCATTTCTGAAAAGTCGTGACCAACAAACGGCAAAGACAAATACAGAAGACCAAAATCGTCTTCCACAATGACTTTTAATATTTCCAATTGTTTTTCTTCATCATCAGTGGTTAGAAAAATTTGCGTTAATAAACTATGCGCTTCCGTTTGGGCAGAAAATACGGTGTCTTCTTCCATATTTTCCCAGTACGAAGGCTCAACGTTCAATAATTGCTTAATTGATTCCGCGTCCATTAACCAGGTAGCAATAGATGGGATAGTGGCATCGTGCTCTCTCACAATTTTAGCAACGGTCAAAATATCCATCTCGGTTAACACTGCGAGCATTGTCTCATCGCCCTGCTGAGAAGCAATAGCTTCTAGAGCTGTGCCTGCTTGTCTGCCACTATGCTGAGCCTGTTCCATAATGTCACTTGCAAGAATTAATGCATTTTTAGTCAAGTTAAATCCTTAATTTTTTCATTTATCAATCAAGTTTTTTGATAGTAATCAGCTGAATCTAATAGTTATCGTTTTCGAAAAAGCTTACCGAATCGTAGTCCTGATCCTGCTCATTCTCATCGGATTCTGCCTTCAGTGGCGTCGCGTCGTAGCGGTTATAAAAATGAATAAGCAAAACGGCATTTTTCAAATCACGTTCGGAATGGTTCATTATCTCAGTAATACAAGCACGCGCATCGGCATGCACACCCACAAACGGTTTTATCTCGGCCCAGGTAGGCTCCTTAGTGAACACGACTTTTGCTAAGTTCTCGCTATCGATACGAACCTTAGTCGATATCGCCATCGCTAGTTGATCAACCATGCCATTGAACAACGAAGGCATTTTCTTTAACTGTTCGAATAAACTTGATAGATAATTTGTTAATAAGTCAGGGTTTTCAGGGTCATCATATGAGGTCATGTTTTCTAAATACATAGAAAAGTCACTGCTCAAATAATCAGGTACATTTGCTTCAAGTTGCATTCATTGTTTCCTAAGTAAAAGTCTAATTCAAAGCCGAGCTCAAGCCCTAGCCCAAAGCTGAGTCCCAAAACGAATCGGCAACTTCTCGAGGATTGGTTATCACGGTATAATTTTGTTTTAAATATACCGCGCGCTTTTTAGGATCAGAAATAACATCATAAGCCTGCTGAATTAACTGAAATTTCTCTTTGGCTTCTGCACCATCATTTCTATCAGGGTGATATTTATTGGCCAGCTTGCGATACGCTTTTTTAATATCGATGGTCGACGACGATCGACTGACACCCAACTGTTCAAAATAATCCATACACTTCTAACTACCTTTTGCGAGACAACATAAACATGACTGTTGACATGATGGAGGTAATTTTACCTTCGAAATGACAATATTGACATCATAAAAAGGGTTTGTAGCACATTAGTTCATAAACGGCACAGCCCTTGCTTTATAGCCCTATAGAATACATTCCAGTCTAAGAACACAGGCACACTGATATCGCCTAGCGTTTTTTAATATGAACAAGGTATTTATTGGCATTGTTAAGGCATTTTGCAACTGGGCTAATCAAAATAAAAAGGTATAGATAATCTCAAGGATACTCCCATTACATTAAGATTTAATGAGATAAAAGAGCAATAGACGTCGGGCAATTACTCGCTAAAGGACTTGCAAACCCTAGTGTTATAAATATTCTTTGGCTATTTTATTTAGAACAGAATGGAAAATCTGCTTTTAAGCGTATTTTTAGCTTCGCTTTTACATCAACAAGCTGACTATTACTAAAGAACCCTTGAGTTAAGTTGCCGCTCTGTCTTTGCCGATAATGGCCTACGGCTATCAATTGACTATATTCAAATCATGGTAACAGATGGCTAAGGCTGGCTCATGCTAAGTACAACGCATCAAGCGACAAAAATCTTACTCCACTTGGTAAACAGCGAGATACAAGAGCATATATTCAACCTAAAACGGTGAATACACTCAATGGATTTGGTCGGCTCTTTTCCCCCTCCCCCCCGCCTAATGAAAACTGGCAATAGCATTTTTTATGCTGCTATCACCAGTATTGTTTTAGAATAATTACTTTATCGAGAACTCATCGAATAATTGCACTTGTGAATCGAGGTCTGTGGGGTCAAAAACGTAACTTTTCACGGTACCTGTGCCTGTGTCCATAATCGAAAATACCGATAGGGTGTTGCTAGTCACAAACGGTAGATTTGGATAATTTTCGTTTTCCATACTCATGGGGCTAAAGACACTGGGGAAACTCATAACGCGGTCTTGTGGATCGCCATTTGGCGGATAGTTATCAATAGACCAACGTGGGCTGTCCGAGTTTACATCGGTCCAAAAATCGGCGTAACTAGAACGCACATCGTTAGTATACTCACCTGTGGTATCCACATAATAAGCGCCATAAGAATTTCCCACGTTAGAGCTTTCTAAATAGTGCATATCTTCAACTTGTGCTCGATTCCATAAATGTGAATGACCGATATGAACCAAATCCACCCCGTTTTCAAGTAACAAAGGTTCGATGTCGTTTAACCATACGTCCTGTGCCAATGGGTATTGGTAGCGCACTTCAGTTATATTATTTAACAGTGGTTGTACTGTGTTGGTCCATATATCGGCAGATAATGGGAACGTAAGTTCGGTAATGGTTTCAGTACCATCAGAGCCGGCTTCTACCAATTGCATGACTGGCTGTGCAAGTACCGGTACGGTGTTATCACCTAACCCAAAGACCCCTTGATGGGCCATCACCACTTTATACTTTGCTTGTTTGAACGCATCCGTTTGCATAACGCTTGCTAGCCACGCATATTGCTCTGAGTCTTTATCAAATCGCTCAAATATAAATTCGCCAAATCCCCACTGAGAAGGATCTTGCAAGGTACTTAAGCCTTCAACAAACTTAGACTTATTATCACCAGACACACTCCATGAACGCCAGATACGCGATACGTTCATTGATATGATGAAAACATCGCCAAATACAGCAGAGAAATACGATTCACCACCTTGCCCATCATCAGGAAACGAAAAAATATCTAAGAAGCTTTGTTGATTATGTGAGTTATCTGCAATCCATTGCGACTTAATCTCCGCATCATCACTTGGATTGACTTCGGCTTTCACCTGTTCGTAAGCGACCTCTGCATACCACTTGGGCTGCGGATCGTTGAAACTACCATTGAGGCTATACTCCTCTTCGTCAGGCGCATAGCGCCCCATGACTTCATGGTTACCGATAGTACCGAACAATGGCGCGTGCTGCAGAATTTCACCACCGTTGTATGGAAACCCTGGAAAGTATTTTTGATAATGCCCCTGTAAAGCAGGGAAAAAACCAGGCGCGTTGTCTTTCGCTTGGTCAAACCATTCAGATGCACGATCAGGTACATTGACAAAGTCACCTGCAAATAACACGGCGTCGGGAGTACCCACGGTTTCAACGACTTTTTGATAATTCGCCACCACGTTCTTTTTAGATTGCAAATCAGACGTCAGTAGAATCATCAAAGGGGCATCTTTGGCCGGTGCGGGGGCGAGCGTAAATGTACCGCTAGCAAATTCAAAACCATCACTGTCTTTACTGGAGATAGAATAATTGACACGGACGCCTTGCGTTAAGTCCTCTGCTGTTGCTTCATGACGATAAACAGGTCGATAACTTAACGCCTCATAGGTTTTACCTAACTGTTGAGAAGAAGCATCTTCCATCATCCGTGTCAGCTGGGTAGTGGTCACTTTAGAAGTCGACAAGTCACCGTAATGCAAGGTGTGTTCACTGCCTTCAAAATTGGTAAACCACACCACATTCACAGAGTCATCCGTAGGCAATTGTAAGAATGGATCACTTAACAGCTCATGGTCAGGATTAACCATGACAGCTACCTCAACGGGCACTTCAACTTCTACGGTCTTGTCATCATCACAAGCGGAAATCCCCGCCACTAGGCAAAACACACCTAACGAGCGGTTAAACATTGATATTTTTTTCATCTTTTTTCCATAAATTAACAGTTGATTCAATTGCTTATTCAAAGCAATGCAGATGGATTAACTAAATAATTCTGGATGAGATTAGATGAGCTAGAAGACATTTATGTTACATAATCAAACTGTTATAAAAGTTTAATAAAGCGCTACTTTATGACAGTAAAGCGACGCTAGTCACTGTAACCCAGCAATGCCGAGGTATTAATTGGAGGTGAAGGGTAATCAGTTTGCCTAATAAGAAGAAGAAAGTAACGTTGAACGGTTTAATCGCAAATACACAAATGGCAGATATTGATTAGTTTGTCGTTAATGTTGTACGCGTGGGTATCAGACTTTTGATACGTTAAGTGAACCTACAGACCTGTATGACTCAGCAAAATGAATAAAAGACTCGATTTTTAATGGCTTACTAAAGTAATACCCTTGGGCATAATCACAGCCTAGTGTTTTTAATAAATGACTGGTTTGAACATCTTCAACACCTTCGGCAACAATATTACATCCTAAATGTTGGGCCAAATAAATCGTTGATTTAACAATCGCCAAATCGTCTTTATTTCTTACCATATCGCTGATAAACGAGCGGTCTATTTTAATTTGGCTAACAGGTAAGTCTCGCAACAAAGCCAATGACGAATAGCCAGTACCAAAATCATCAATACTGAATACCAAGCCGGTGTTCGCTATCTCCTGCATGGTAGTTTTTACTTTGACAACATCTGTCATCATTGCGCTTTCCGTGACTTCTAACATTAGCTTATGATCAGCCCCCGCATCTTCACTATAAATGGCTTTGATTTTATCCACTATAAGAGGACATTGCAGATCCTTAACGGACAAGTTGAGGTGAACACACAAATTTAAGTTCGCTTGGGTGAACCTCTGAATATCTTCTTTCGCTTTGTTCATCACCCACTCAGTGATCTGTGTTATCTGCGAACTCTGCTCCGCTATTTTAATAAACTTGTCGGGGGGAATATAGTTACCATCGGGCTGTGGCCATCGAATCAGTGCTTCGGCCCCGCACACGTTACCGTCAGTAAGATCAACGGGAGGTTGATACCAAAGCTCAAATTCCTGCTGTGCAATAGCTTGCTTTAATCGTGTCGCAATATTTAAATTATCTGCGGCACTTGACTCAAGCGCTGCGGTATAAAGTGTATAAGAGCGGACATTTTTTTTACTCTCGTACATAGCTAAATCGACTTGGCGAAGCAACACATCAGCCCCTCCCCCGCAATCAGGAAAATGCGTTACCCCAATACAAGCACTCACGCTGAGTTCATAACTTTCAATCTCAAAATTATTTTGCAGACAGTTATGAATTAAATCTACAAGCTTTTCGATTTTATCAAGTAGGTCGTTATCGGTACTGATTGGTTTATCGCCATCATCATTGTGCGCGGTGGATATGATTGCAAACTCATCCCCCCTAAACGGTATAATAGGGAGGTACTAGGCAGTGCTTGGCTGATTTTTTGCCCTACTTGGTACAACAACAAATCACCAAAATAATGACCCAACGCATCATTGATTTGTTTGAATTGATTCAGGTCGATTAACAATAAATAAAATGGCTCTTCTTGAGAAATTAATTGCTGTAACTTTTGCAGCAAATATTTTCGGTTCGCTAGCCCCGTCAGCGGATCATGCAAGGAATTTATACGTTCTTGGGATGCAAGCTCATTTAGTTTCAATAAGCTCTTTAAACTAAATTTTGTTACTAGAAAAACGAAAAAACCACCCGCCATCATAATCGCTGACACGATGACATCGGCTGTGTTAATAGAGATCTTTTGTACGAAGTAGTAGAAAACACCAATATAACCAACAATAAAAAACACCACCAGACTGCGCAGTATTAGCCATCCCAAGTTACTATCGGTTTTATAAATACGATTGACAGGACGAACACTGATCAGTAGGAACAAGCAACCACATGCAATCATAATGACAGAGAGAAGATACAACACACAGTGTTCCTAGTAGCTTACCTACATTGAAGATAGGTCTATGGCTTAACGGTTAGTTTTGCTCACCTTATATCTGAACAATGTAGTCGATTTTGCAAAGAATATGTACGTATATTCAAGTTAATACGGCGTTTCCCCACTACGTTTAAACATATTAGGGTATTTTCGTGTCCGTAAAAGCGTTATGAACGGAGTACACCGTACTCCGTTCAGTTTGATAACAAACAAGTGCGCCTTACTACAGCCGTTAAAAACTATCTTTCAGATGGCGTAACGTTGGCAATAGTCTGGTCGTTCTCAGTGCTAGCTAATCCGCCACCTAACACACGATACAAAGTGATACGATTATCCAAATCTATCCTGCGGGTGGTAATAAATGACTGCTTGGCACTGTACATAGTGCGCTGGGCTTCTAGCGCATTTTGAAAGGTATCTACGCCGCCTTCATATCGCGCTAACGACAAGTCGTAACTGCGGCTTGCAGCCGTCACTAACGCTTCTTGAGCATCAAGTTGATCTTGAATCGTCGCTCGGCGCGCTAGGGTATCAGCCACTTCTGAAAACGCGCTTTGAATGGCATATTCGTAAGCTGCAAGATACTTTTTCTGCTGCGCTTCGCTGTAGGCCAAATTTGCATCGTTTGCGCCACCATTAAATATGGGCAACGTAATACTAGGAGCTATGGTCCAAATGGAACTGGCCCCGCCAGTAAATATGTCAGACAAAACGGAACTGGCTAATCCCCCCGTGGCCGTCAATGACAATGTTGGAAAGAACGCGGCTCTAGCGGCACCGATATTCGCATTAGCCGATTTCAAATTGTGTTCTGCAGACAGCACATCCGGGCGCTCTAGCAACACAGTTGAAGACAAGCTTGCTGGTACATCTGTGACCAACGTTTCGCTTTTAGGCAACGCAGTAGCAATCAAGCTGTCATCAAATTGTTCCCCCACTAATAGGCGCAAAGCGTTTTTGTCTTGGCTTACTTGTGTGGTGAAGCTAGCGATATCAGAGCGTGCAGAATAATAAATGGTTTCAGCACTTGCCACATCAATTCTTGAATCAACACCAAGCTCTAAGCGTTTATTTGTAATGTCCATGGTTTTTTGTGCATTGGCTGTCGTTTCTTCTGCCAAACTCAGCAAGTTACTATCCGCTGCTAACGTAAGCCACGCATTAGCAATTTCACCGATCAAAGTAATTTTTGCTGCTTTTGCGGTTTCTGCGCTGGCTAAATACGCTTCCATTTGCGCGTCGGTCAAACTGCGATTCTTACCAAACAAATCGATTTCATAGCTACTCAAACCCGCTTCGGCTTCGTAAGTTGTACTGATATCGCCTATTGAGGACTTGGTACGCGTTCCACTTAATCCTGCATCAATTTGCGGGTAAAAATCGGCTTTTTGGATGCGGTAAGTGGCTCTCGCTGATTCTACATCCGCTAAGGTTTCACGCAGGCTCCGGTTGCTATTAAGCGCCAACTCAATCATCTGCGCCAAACGCGGATCTTTGATGAAGTCTTTCCACGGGACCTGCATCGCCTGCTCTGTTGATAATCCCTGGGCCTGTGCATTTGGCTGGTCTTGCCATTCGTTAGGCACGGGTAAATCAGTGCGCGCATAATCCGGTGCTAAGGTACTACAACCCGCTAAGATTAACGCGCCAGCAATAGGCAGTAGCCTAGCGCTGCGCATCATATTCATGCTTAGTCTAATCATGGGCGTTTTCCCCCGCATTTGGCTCGTCGTCATATATTGGACGTCGTTTCGGGAAGAATCCGCGGATCAATACGAAAAACATAGGCACCAAGAATATTCCTAAAATCGTTGCGGTTAATGTACCACCAACAATACCTGTACCAATTGAAATACGGCTATTTGCGCCCGCACCAGATGATAATGCCAGCGGTAACGTGCCAAACATAAATGCTAAGGACGTCATAATGATCGGACGTAAACGCAGTTTTGCCGCTTCCAGTGCAGAACTTATCAATGACGCGCCTTTCTGATAGGACGTCTCAGCAAACTCCACGATCAAGATCGCATTTTTTGATGCCAGACCAATGGTGGTTAATAGTGCCACCTGAAAATAGATATCATTTTCTAACCCGCGCATTGTGCTCGCGATTGCTGCTCCAACTAAGCCTAATGGAATGACCATAATAACTGAAAATGGGACTGACCAACTTTCATATAACGCAGCAAGCGCTAAGAACACCACCAAAATAGAGATGGCATAAAGGGTGCCTGATTGCCCGCTTGATAGTTTCTCTTGGTAAGACAAGCCACTCCATGCGTAGCTTAACTTGCCTTGACCTACTTCTTCGGTTAAGCGCTCCATTTCAGTCATGGCTTGGCCCGAACTAACACCGCTAGCGGAAGCACCTTGTATTGAGTAAGAGGCAATACCGTTAAAACGAGATAAGCTTTGCGGCGCACTCGACCAAGAAGATGAGCTAAACGCTGAGAATGGCGTCATAGTAGTTTCGCCATCTGCGTTTACCCCTCGTACATGCCACTGGCCTAAGTCCTCTGGTTTTGAGCGATATTCGGCTTCACTTTCCACATAAACTTTCTTTACTCGACCATTATCAATAAAATCATTCACATAACTCCCCGCCCAAGCCGACGTTAATGTCGACGATACATCCGACAGTGATAAACCAAGAGCCGTTGCCTTGCCATTATCAATATCAATTTTGAGTTGAGGTGTGTTACTCAGTGAACCTTCGCGAATACTGGTGAGCAATTCACTTTGACGTGCTTTTGTTAGTAATTCATCTTTCAAACGGGTCAATTCTTCACGGCTAGTACCTGTTGCAGCCTGCAGTTCAAAAGAAAAACCGTTGCTTTGTCCTAACCCTCGGATAACCGGTTGCTGCATAGCAAAAATACTTGCATCACGAATAGTCGACAGATTTTTGTTCATACGCCCTATTAGTGCGTCGGCGCTCTGGTCATCGTCGGTACGCTCATCCCAAGGCTTTAACCCTACAAACCCCATGCCCGCATTTTGTCCGCTACCAGAAAAGTTAAAACCTGAAATAGAAAAGACTCGCACAACGTCTCTTGTTTCTTCGGTTAAAAGGTATGTCTCTACTTGCTCGGCGACGGCCCGAGTTCGTTTAATGGATGCGCCTTCAGGCAAACTAACTTGGAACATAGTACTGCCCTGATCTTCTTGGGGTAAGAAGCCCGTTGGCATACGTACGATAAGTAAACCTAATATCGCAATAATAACGCCGTACACTATTATCCAGCGCACCTTACGCGTAATAACATGCTCTACATGCCCTGTATATGAGGTAGTGATACGGTCAAACATACGGTTAAATCCAGCAAAGAACCCTTTACCTTCTTTGTTGTGTTTGGTCTTAGTCAGTAAGCTTGCACATAACATCGGGCTAAGCGTTAACGCAACAATAACCGACAGCGTCATTGACGACACAATAGCCACAGAGAATTGTTTGTAGATAACTCCAGTCGATCCACCAAAAAACGCCATAGGTAAAAATACTGCGGATAACACCACCGCAATCCCTACCAGCGCACTGCTGATTTCTGACATGGACTCTATGGTTGCATCCCGGGGTGATAAGTTCTTCTCGCGCATTAAACGCTCAACATTTTCAACCACAACAATGGCATCGTCCACCAGCAAGCCAATGGACAACACAATACCGAACATGGTGAGCGTATTGATGGAAAACCCAAAGGCTGACAACACGCCAAATGTACCGAGCAATACAACGGGTACAGCAATGGCTGGAATTAGCGTCGCTCGCCAGTTTTGTAAAAACAGGAACATCACAATAACAACCAGCACCACAGCTTCGATGAGCGTTTGTACCACTTCGCTGATTGAAATTTTGATAAAATCAGTACTGTCACGAGGAAACGTAACTTTGTAGCCATCAGGTAAGTTTTTAACAAGCTCGGCCACTTTTTCTTTTACCCGCGTTGCCGTGTCTAAGGCATTCGCCCCTGGCGACAGCATAACGGCAATACCCGATGCAGGATGGCCATTTAAACGCGGGATAGCATCGTAACTCGCACTGCCTATTTCAACTCGCGCAACATCACTCAAGCGCACATTGGCGCCGCTTGCATCATACTTTACAATAATATTACGAAATTCATCAGGCGTAGACATCATTGACTGCGCTGTCACTGTGGCATTAAGTTCTTGGTCAGCTAAAGACGGTACCGCACCAATTTTACCTGCAGGTATTTGTATATTCTGTGCACTTAACGCGCTGGTAATATCAGACGGCATTAGCTCATAGGCAGCCAATTTTGTCGGGTCTAGCCAGATACGCATGGCATACTCTGAACCAAACACCCGCGTATCCCCCACCCCATTAATTCGAGCAAGCTCATTTTCTATATTAGATGAAATGTAATCAGCGATATCAAAGGAAGAAACCTGATCCATAGAATCGTAAATCGCGGTGACCAGTAAAAAATCACTATTAGACTTTGTTACCGTAACCCCTTGGGTTTGCACTGACTCAGGAAAGCGCGACGTAACCTGCTGTACTTTATTTTGTACTTGCACTTGAGCGTAATCTGGATCAGTACCTTGTTCAAAGGTAATACTGACTGACGCTGAACCATCTGATGTGCTCGATGACGAAAAGTATAATAAGCCATCAAGGCCAGTTAACTGCTGTTCGAGTATTTGGGTAACGCTATTCTCAACCGTTTGCGCATCAGCACCTGTATAACTTGTGTTAACACTGATAACGGGAGGAGCCACACTTGGGTACTGCGCTATCGGCAACGACATAATCGATGCAATACCGGTCAGCATGATAATGATCGAAATGACCCAGGCAAATACAGGACGATCAATAAAGAAACGGGCAAACATATATTACACCCCGCCTTGCATAACGGAGGTGTCTTTTGTTTGCTCAGACAGGGTAACCATAGAGCCGTTAGTGTCCATTTGCACCTCAACAGGCTTAACCTCACTACCTGGACTTACTTTACCGCTACCTTCAACCAATAACTTATCATCAACCGCTAAGCCGCTCTCGAGTAGCCATTTATTGCCAACAGCATTAATGGTTTTTAAAGAGCGCCTTTCTACTTTGTTATCCTCGTTAATCACGTACGCGTATGCTTCACCAGTCGCATCATGGTAAACCCCCTGCTGCGGAACAAGGATCGCATGTTCATCTACCGCTTCATTAACTTTGGTTCGCACAAACATGCCCGGTAGCAATACCCCATCAGGATTTGGAAACTCAGCACGCAAAGTAACGGTACCAGTCGATGCATCCACAGAGACTTCTTGCATTTTCAACTGACCTTTAAGGTTGTATTCACTGCCATCCTCTAAGGTAAGGGATACCGCTGTTGTACCTTGCTTAACACCATTCTTACCGATTAACTGACGCAGTTTAAGCAGCTCTTTACTACTTTTAGTCATATCCACATAAATAGGATCCAAGGTGCGGATAGTCGCTAAAGCAGAGGCCTGTTGCGCGGTAACCAACGCGCCAGGCGTCACTGTCGAAATACCAATATGACCGGATATCGGCGCAGTGACTTTAGTAAATTCAAGATTAATAGACGCAGTAGCTAATGCCGCTTGATACTTCTCAATATCAGCTTTGGCTTCAAGGTATGTGGCATGAGCATCGTCAGCATCTTGTTGCGAAACTCCTTCAAATTTCAGTAAATTTACATAGCGCTCATCTTTCAATTTAGCCGTTTCTAGCGATGCTTTTGCACTGTTTAAACTCGCTTTGGCTTCGTTGTATGCAGACTGATAGGTTGCGGGATCAATCTGATAAAGTAGTTGCCCCTTCTCTACAGTATTACCCTCTACAAAAGAACGCGTTTGAATAATCCCCCCCACTTGAGGACGTACTTCGGCGCTTAAGGATGCCACAACACGCCCCTGCATTTTAGTATCAATATTATGTACAGAAGTGGTCACTGTGATATATGAAACAGCCGGCACTGGCTTGGTTCGCGCTGGCGCGCGCTCTTGTTGACAGCCGCTTAGCAAAGTCACTGCCAGCAGCAACCCCCCAATGTAAATTGAAGATTTCATAATTACGTGTTCCTCGATAGGTAAATAGAAAATGGTGAGGCTTAAACTATCTGTCCATTCACCCTATCGGTGGATGGAGGGGATAAGCCTACAATTGAGTAAATATTAACAATACATAGGTTAAGAGAGGGTTAACCCACGCAAGATAAGCGCTATAAATACCCAATAACACTGTCAAGAACATCGCAAAAATGTAAGCAAATATATTGAATTGCGAATGATCGAAACGAGCAAAACACTTCGCCTTATTATTTCAGGTTACTCATTCTAGAAAAACGCTGACTCAAATAGCCATGCAGTAGTGCCACAAGGAAAATATTGAGGGACAAACTAGCCAACCAATCAACAAACCTTATCGATACATCATCCGCTGTTAATAATAACACGACCAAAGAGCATATTAGGCTCACCCACCCAATCACTCTAAAGAGGATTTTCATTTTTGGTCTAAGGGATCGCCCACAAAACGGTTTATAGTGTTTATCCATTGCTAACGATAAACACAATACCGTGCACAATTGGATACTAATGCTCGTTATCATCACTTTATCTGTCTACTGATAGGAGAAGTTACCTGATAGGGAAGCAAAGCAAGCGGTTTTTTTTTCAACCAGAGTGCGGTTTTCATAAACACAAAACCACTTATGACAATAAAAATATTAAAGCCTAAATACGTAATATTCAGTTCGCGTAAAGCACCCATCAGCCGTTGGCTGTCTTGCAGTAAATCGATCAATGGTATTAACAAGCACCCCACGCTAATAACAAACAACTGTTCGACCCAAGCCTTTCTAGCGGAACGCAGAAAGCTATGCACTAAGCACAAAAACCAGACCCACAGGAATACCTGTACTTCAAACACGGCCCGATGTTCGATTGTTAACGGCAATAATCGATTGCCGATGAAAAAAGCGACGATAGCCAATGGCAAACCCGCTATAACAGCAATATTGAGTCGCTCAACAATATAATGGCCAATGTGACGCTTTTTCACTTTATCTAGACGTTTATTCAGCCAGATAATCGATCCCGTCGCGATGAGTGCACTGGACAACACACCCAGTAAAAAGAGTAACCAACGTAAACCCGTACTAGCAAAATGCGCTTCATGCAAACCAAAGAATACCCTTCTCACACTGGCAGAGGTACTGACCGGTGAATAACCCACCAAAGGCTTACCACTGTGTGCTGAGAAGACCAATCGCTCAGTCTGATATGACAAGGTATGTTCATTCACTCGCTGAACAACGATTCGACCATTTTCGCTGTAAGGTTGTTCAAATGTTATGACTTCAATTTGGTTTTGTCCTGGCCAAGACTGGGTCACTTGGGTTTGTATAGCTGAAAAGTCCATCAATGGTTGAGTATTAGGTGCGGTTGTATCAATTTGACTTAACCCAGGACTGAGTGTACGACTGAGTTGTCTCTCTCCACCGGCGTAATGCTCTGCGCTCCATGGCATATACATGATCACGTATATCATAATGCCACTCGTACAAATCATGACACAAAAAGGGATAGTCACGACTCCCGCTAGCGCGTGAAAGTCCGTTAACGTTTTTAATAACTTACCTGTGCGCAGAGTGAAAAAATCTCGAAAAAAACGCCTATGGGTAAATATGCCACTAAACACCGCCACCAACATAAACATAGCAGCTATGCCTGCGATGTAGCGCCCTCCATATCCACGTAATTGCAGGGTGTAATGAAAAACACGAAAGAAGTTACCTCCTGCCGTTTCACGCGGAGTAATAATGGAGCCCACATGATCGCCTAAATCAAGGTTATGTCTGACACGTCCTTCACTCCACTGAACCATCCATTTTTGAGTCCGCTCATTAGGCAAGTAAATACGCCAACTATCTGCATCGCCCCCCTCCTTATGCAAGACAGCCAATGACCGATTTATACTGTTTTCACTTGCGGTAACCTGTTCCAGCTCAGGCTGCATCCATTGAGTTATTTCTGGATTAAAATAACTCAGGGTACCGGTCAAAAATATGGTGAACAGCAACCAACATAGTATCAAGCCAGAATAAGTATGTAGCCAAGCCATAGACTTTCTGAAATCAGGTTTCATCCTTCGCTTAATCCATAAATGATCACACCACACACACTTAAAATGATAAATAAATCTCGCCATAGTAAGGCACTGCTTTGTCGACAAAAGCTGATAATAATGACAGCAAAATAGAGTACATAGCTAAGCATCGTACTCACCATTACCGCTTCATGCTTATCGCTGGCATGACTTAGTACTAACAGTGGAACATAGGCAAAACTAAACGCTATAGAAACAAGATAGCCACCAACAATGGCAGCTATTAAGCGGAGTGACACATCAATGCGATGCTTCATTTGCTCGGTAACAGCAGTGTGCTAGAAGCTGTAAGATGCGGTTAATTTGGCATTCCGACTTTCGCCAGGTAAGCCACCTAAATATAAGGCCTTACTGTAGTAGGTTTCATCCGTAAGATTGCGCAGATTAAGCTGGATATTCCAGTTCTCTCCCACATAACTTATTGCACCGCCCAAGACCGCATAGGCGTCAACAATGGCGTAGTTAATCCCAAAGGCGGAAGCCGCAATGGAACGCTCATCTTCATAGTTAACACCTATGCTAAACTTAATTGGATACGAAAGACCGTCGAATTGGTGACTATAACTCGTCCACAGGCTGGCAAATTTCTGTGCAATACCTTTGGTTTGCTCTTCTGTTTGGCTAAGTGCATGGCTGCCAGGATTAGTCACTGCATCTTGATATGTTGCATTGAAATTCATTGACCATTGCTCATTCAGCATAAGGTTTAGATCTAGCTCAACACCTTGAGTTTCATCACGCTCATCGTAATAATATTCCGCTACATCAATATTATAAAATGCATCTTCTGGGTCATCTTCATAAAGTGGGTTTGAATAACGCAAATTAGTTCTGCTCGTTTTAAACCACACCAATGATGCAAGTAACTCTTCGTCAAAAGCGGTAAATCTGGCACCTAAATCAAATGATTCAGATTCTGAATCGGGTCGTTCATCATCCCCAGTCAAACTACCTAACACGCTGTAAGCCATGCGTCCTTTGGACTGGTTCACAAAAGTGGCAAATTGATCTGAAACTTTGTAGTTCAACCCCAAATTGTAGGTAAAGCCATTATCATCTGCATCATACTCAGGATTACTATCGCTGAATTGATTTTGATACGTTTGCTTAATACCACTGTAAGCACCACCGACACGTGCCGTTAACGCATCTGTAACGTAAACAACCTCTTGCAGACTCAATCCCCATGCTTTGGCCGTCTTGTCATATTTACTTTGAAGCGACGGGTTATAATCGTCAAACTCACCTGTAGGCCAGTTTGGTTGTCGAATATCGAGAATATATGGAACCGGATCACTGCGAGTGTCATCAGCATCCCATATCGAATATTGGGTATAGGTCATATCGCGATATTCGTAATTAGCACTGATTAAATGCTCACCGCGTAAGCTTGCAACGCGCCAAGTTTTGGATATATCCGCAAAATACTGCCATGTTGATTCTTCAGCAGAAATATTACGATACTCTTGGCGCCGTGCTGCAAAAGGGTAAAGCACATCATCAATGATTAATGGCGCTCGGGGGTCAAGATTAATCACCCCATTGCGGTCGTGATAAATATAATTATAGGCTGAAGTTTGACGGATATAATCAGTGGTGTAATTTCGATATTGGAATTGATGTGTTAGTCGCCAATCGTTAGCAAAATCCAGTTCTTGGCGGACTTTCAACCTAAGCTCTTCTCCTTCGTTTGGTGTAGACAATGGTGAAATTAAACCCGTATCACCTAAGTCGATAGGTTGCCAACCGTCAGTAGCACTAAGTGAATCAGCGAGTGTTTGGCGTTGTTCATCAGTAAGCTGCAAACCACCATCAGCAACATCACCATTGATCAAATCGTCAGCCGTTATATTGCCTGGTGCCGAATCAATTAAACTCAAATCAATTAAGCGTACCGGATCACCAATCGAGTCAATCTGCACAGCATCATCAATGTAAGCGGCAGTAAAAAGGACTGAATTATTTGCTGAAAACTCATGACTCAATGACGCATACAATTCGCTACGCTCTGAACTTAAACCACGATAACCATCGGATGTTTCGTAATTAGCGACCAAACGGTATGCGGTATCTTTAGCCAAGCCTCCGGTTGCATCAAACATAATGCCGTAGTTGTCCCATTGGCCAACGACGAATCTCATTTCGTAAGCTTCTTTCTGTTGAGGCTTTTTTTCAATCAGGTTAATCACGCCGCCAGCTGCCCCCATACCGTAAAGTCCGGTCGCTGGGCCTTTAAGCACCTCTATGCTTTCGATATTCGTCATAGTACGCGTAGGGTTATAACTATTCTCTAGATCTGCACCACCGTACATCCCGTCGTAGGCATAATTTACACCTAACCCGCGTATAGCGAGATTGTCGCCTACCCCGTAATTATTGCCGTCTTGGGATAAACCGCTGACATTTCGCAGCGCTTCTTGCAATGTTGTGCCCGCTTGCTCATTGATCAGTAATTTATCAACCACAACAACCGCGGCAGGCGTTTGCATCAAACTCATATTCGATTTCGTTGCGGTACCCGAATCCATGATCAACTGGTTATGTTTACCATACACAGTAATTTTTTCTACATCGGCAACTGTGGTTGCGGCGACATCAGCAGAAGCACTATTATCATTGGCTAAGGTGGGAATAGACGCGGCGGTCAAAATTGTGGCAAAAGCCGTTGTTATCGGCCAATTGTGTGTGCTTTTAGAATGCATGAAGTGCCCTAATAAATTATTACAAATTCAAAGGGCGCGAATAGTAATTAATATCATTTAGATTATCAATCTTTAGTTACTGAAAAACGACTTATTCGTATGACTAGCGGATTAAAAAGGAATTTAAACATATCTGCACCTACAACCAACGTCGAATATTCACCGAGTGTTGGCTGTGATCAAAGAGATGAACTTACGCTACATGACCTGCCTCTACTAAAATTTAGCGATACAATGACACTAGATAAATCAGAGAAGATATAGCTAGAAAAAATCCTAGCTAAGATTCGCCAATAACCACGAACATGGGTTGCAATAAGAGCAACAAAACCGTTGGTGAAAAATGCGTTAAACCTCTAATTATCAGCACCTTATCGTCTACGACTGCACACTCTGGCATCGACAATAAAGCTAGTCAGGAACCCACAAGCACGTACAATATGGCTAGCAAACATGATGGGGACACTACGCATCGTAAGTCCTTCACAGTCATTGCTCTGGACTTAACAACACCGTACTAAGGCAAACGCGAGAAAAATTGTTGGCTTTCGTGAATAATCCGTTCGGTTTGTTCAGGCTCAGGCTCGGTCGACCAATCCCCCGGTTTGAATGTTCCACCCAAAATCATGTAATCATTACGAGAGAACATATATAGCGAATCACTTCCACCGCCTACCGTCAGATAATCAACGGCGGGATCCGGTGGTAACAAAATCAACTGCCCTTTGGCTGGCATAATGCCTTCATCACCAAATAATGCTCTTGACCCTAATCCAGTGCAGTTAAAAATAACTGGCTGGGTAAGTTTTTGTAGCTCGTCTTGGTCGTTGAAATTACGAATAACAAACTCACCACCTGCTAATTGCACATCTTGGATTAAGCGACGCAAGAATGTGGACGTTTCAACCAACATGGTCGCTGATACCGTGCAATAAGTGGTGGGAAAAGGATGTTCGTTTGGTCCATACATCTGACTAAACGGGTAATACTGGCGAAATGGATTATCAGCTTTAGGTAGCTCATTACTCGCGCTGTATAACTCCATCCACTGAATGCCGTAGTCAGCCCCGACCATACGAGCAAATGTTTCATGGGCAATTTTCGCCGCTAACTGCAATTGCAGTTTAAACGTATCGCTTGATACGAGTGGGTCGTGCACACTATATGGCCCCCACTCACCACCAGCCACTTGTGATGTGGTATGCCGCGCCATATCTTTGGTATAAATAGTCACTTTCCAGCCGGCTTCTTGTAACAGCCGAGCGGTGGTTAACCCCATCACTCCACTACCTATAATCGCTGCCTCTTTGTGTTCAGCAGACTTTACCTCACTTACCGCCAGTGCAGATGAGCCCCAAGATAGGGAAATTCCCCCACCACCATGCCCATAATTGTGCACCAGTGTTTTGCCGCCAAATACTTCACTGCGCACCACAAACCCTTCAGGACGATAAGGGCGATGCCCCACGACTTGCGTAATAATATTATTCATCGAAATTTTTGGAGCCAATAGTGGCTGACGTGAAAAAGGACGTTTAAAGACAGTTCCTGCGGGGCCTGAAGCTGTATTAGCGCAACCACCTAATGATGCAGCTAACGCGCCGACACCAAGACCTTGTATAAAATTTCTGCGCTTAAATTTACCCTCGAACATGCTGATATCCTTAGTTTTATTTTATTATTGATGGCACTATCTAGGCTTAGTCGATGTTCGTATCTCAACCTAATTGGATGAAAGCAAGGCACTTGCCAGTATGTGAGCAATACTCAGTGCAGCGACTTTTATAGGGGGATGATTCCCAAAGCGCTATGATCGATATCCGCAATGGGGCTGATATTGACATAATTTTCTAGCCGCCTCTGATAGCTCAATGCATCCATATTCGGAGGCAGAGTATTTCAATTATTATGACTATGAACCCAACCAAAGGTGATACCACATGTCGTTAATTTCTAGCGCTGCAAATACAAAGTCTGCCATTAAAACCGCCATTATCGGTTATGGGTTTTCAGCAAAAACCTTTCATATTCCTTTCATCAGCAATATGGCTGAATTTGCGTTTGTGGCAATCAGCAGTCGTCAACAAGAAAGAGTTAACAAGGATTGGCCAAACACACAATACTTCGCTTCACCTGAGGCTTTAATAACACAAAGTGATGCAGAACTAGTGATCATAACTGCCCCTAACGATGTGCACTTTTCGTTAGCTAAACTGGCATTAGAAAATAATAAACACGTCATTTTAGAGAAGCCGTTTGTCACCAACAGCCACGACGGTGAACGTCTTATCGCGCTGGCAGAAAAAAACCACAAATTACTCAGCGTTTTTCAAAACCGTCGTTATGACGGGGATTTTTTAACGGTGCAGAAGTTAATACGCGAGCAGCAATTAGGAGAAATAAAAGTATTCGAAGCACATTTTGACCGTTTTCGCCCAGAGGTACGTCAACGCTGGCGAGAGCAAGCCAGCGACGGAGGCGGAATACTATTTGATCTTGGTCCTCACTTGATCGATCAAGCGTTACAGCTATTTGGTATGCCTCAAGCGTTAACGGCGCAATGCCGCATCATACGTGAAGGCGGTACGACGGTAGATTACTTCAATTTGGTGCTGCACTATCCAGACAAAATAGCGGTATTGCATGCAGATATGTTAAGCGCCACACCCAATAGACGTTTTACGATCCAAGGCAGTAAAGGGACTTTTCAAAAATACGGATTGGATCCGCAAGAATCACGATTAATAGCAGGGCTTGCCCCTACTAAAGCCAATTGGGCAGATGAAGACGCCAGTCAATATGGTCAAATATATCATGCAGGCGAAGCACAAGTGGTCGTGACTGAACGAGGTGGTTATCAACATTATTTTCAGGCCACCGCCGAAGCAATTCGTAATAACCTACCTCATCCTGTTTCTGCTGAGCAGGCCCTCAATAACATCAAAATCATCGAACTAGCGATAAAAAGCAGTGAGCTAGGGCAGACTTTGCGGTTAGCTGATTGATATGGATTAAGCCATTTCAGCTAAGTTGCTACGCCTAGGCGATGAATTTACACATTTAACAGTTAAATAAAATAGTTACTCACGTGCACATACAGATTAATGCTGAGACGGTTTTTGCCACACACGCACATATTCGATTTAAAAATCGACCACGCCGTCGTCTTTTTCTCCCTCAGGGCTATTTAGCTCTAGATCTTCTTTGCTATCTGGTATGCCGTGCCATGCCATGGGAATGTTTCTTGGTCTAACCATAGGCTCAATGGCTTATCTGCAACATAGCCCTCGTAGTAGGCTGCTACATCACGATTTTCTCTGGCCCATTGAGTAACTTGTTCCGGCGTCACGGTTGAAAGCAACTTGCCGTCGACATAATATTTCACCCCTGTTTCATCCCATTCAACGCCATAAACGTGGAAATCGTCAGCAACCCGAAAGCCTAAAGCTCTGTGTCGAAATCAAGTTTTTGCAGATCTCGGTGGTCACCGAACTTTTCAAAAAAATCAAAATTAAAGTCCTTGCTTATCGACCTGAAGGCACTGGTAATTTCAGCATCTGCGGCCTTACTTTTAATTTCTATATACTCGTATTTAAATTCTTTACGGGAGATAAAACAGGCGGTAGTGATATTCGCATGGGGCATAGCTTCACCAAACACAGGCACACGAATTTCATCCGTAAAGGGGAAGTCTGGTTCCCACCGTGTTTCAAGCATTAATTTGCCGTCATCTAAGCGATAATTACGCCCTGAGAACTGGGACGGGGCACGCCCTATCCTGCGGAATTTAATGAGCAGATAACCATATTTCAAAAAAACGAATTGGCGCCCTAGGCCCTCAAGTTTTAATGTCAGCGTCAGGCTAAGAGTACGGAAATATCGTATCTATTTGTTCGATATCCACTGACTTACCATGTCGATTAACCGCACGATATTTGGCTAATTCGGCAGGTTTAAGATAACCGGAAAGTTGTTCCAAATCATTTAAACGCACACCTTGGCTAACAAGATAGGTTAAATAGGTGTGTCGTAAAACCTCGGTAGACAACTGCTCTGGATAAGGCAACTCCGCATCATGTCCTGTGTTGATGATTATTTGGCAGAAATCCTCAGTTGACAGAGGACTTACCCATAATAAATCATCCGCCTGTTGCCCCTCACATAGCTGTTCAATAATGGTCGTCAATTGCTTAGTCAACTTTACTTGCCGAGCGTATGCGCCTGATATTTGTAGCTGAGTATAAGCTTGCACAAAATCGCCTTTGGTGATTTTACTAAGCTCCGAGGCATTCACCCCACTTAGCAATAAGCTGATAACCACTTTAGCTTGCTTATTAGCCACACTGTACAAGCCTTGGCACTCGGCAGTGGTTAGTAAGCGGATATTGGTCTGCTGTGTGTGTTGTTCGCCTAACTGCAAAGGTTGAGCTCTAGACCCTAATTTAGCCTGCTCAGCCCCCTGCAATTCTGCGTAATGGTTCCCGTGTTGTTGGCCTGGTAAAACCACGAAATTAGTGCCCCCAGCCGGTAACGACTTTTGGCGCACAATAAAACTGAAAAGTAGCAATGCCACCACAGCCAACAAAATAGCAGCAACAACACTGATAAGCGTGTCTTGCCAGTAATTGGGACCGATTGGAAACTCCGGGGTAAAAGGTTGTTCGAGAATGCTTATTTTAGCGTCGAAGGGCTTCGACACTTCTTGGGCCACAAGCTGATTTTTCAGGGTCTGAGCCTGTGATTGCAATTCTTTTAAGCTCTCATCTAAACGACGATACTGCTCTAATTTTTGATTGAAATCCTGAGCTTGATCCTGGAAATCTGCTAATTGCTCTCGCAAGGCATTAACTTTACTCACAGATACAGCGAGATTGCGTCGTGAGTCTTGCAAATATAATAACTGACTGTCAGCTATTTGTTGCTCTAAATCTTTGCTTAAACTGATAAATTTTTGTTGTTTGGCAACTACCTCAGGATCTCGTTGTAAATATTCCTGAGTATATTTTTCTGACAAAGCTGATAACTCTGCGGCTAATTCTTGCACCGCCGCACGGTTCACATCAATACTCGCTTTATCAACCGGGCGTTCTATCATCTGTCCGTTCGCGAGGGACTCGTTAATACTGTCGAGCTCAGCTAATGCTTGCGTTTTCTGCGCTTCAGCTTCATCTAATGAAATGCCCAAACCTTTTATTTTGTTTGGAATACGATTGTCATTACGCTCTGAAGATACAATATTATTGACTTGCGAAAACTCATTTATAACCTGTTTTTGCTGAGCAATTTTTTGTTCCAGTGCCGTCAATTGCTCTTGATATTGCAGTATTTCATCGGAGCCATTGCTAACGCGCTCTCGCTCCAATAGCGATGTATACAATGACAACCACTGTTGTAGGACAGATTTAAGCAATTCAGGGGTGGGCCCTGCAGTTTGCAAGGTTATTATTTTTCCTGTTTCACTTGCTGTTGCGCTTAACATGTCTCTCAATTGTTGTACATTGAGATCAATCAAATCTTCTTCACGCAACTTAACTGACAAGGTCTGCAACAGGCTGTTGCTGGTCAAGCGCTGTTGGTTGAGGCTAAGTTGTTGCTGAGCAATATAATCAAGCTCTTGGGCGTTTTGTGTAGTATAGGAAAAATGCATAATCGCCTGACTTTGATACTCGGGCGCTCTGCTCCAAATAAAAATATTTGCTATCGTCAAAACAAAAAGGAACACACCTACCAGAACCTGCCAACGCTTTTTTTGCACTTTTTTTTGTTCTTGTGCCGCAAGAGGATCGTATCCACCGCTAGGCATATTGGGAATATAATCAACTTTGTTAGAAAAGGGCATTGTACGGTTCCATTTGACGTTAATATGATGAGATAACGTGTGAATATTAAGATAAAACGAAGCAATTTACTGCCTATCATTTTTAGTTTATCTCGGCTTTTTGCTATTCTATTCAAACGTGAAGCGCGATTAAACAACGATTCAAAGTATGACCCACTAAATCAAAAACCGTTCTAATGTTTTTCGACTCGCTGTAAAGGCTATGGCGCTGATTGTTTATGCAGGATAAAAAATATTTTTTATCCGTAACACCAGCCTTTTTAGTGACCAATATGCTAAAGCCTGTCTAGCAAGCACATGGCTCTCATTAAAACCCATGCTAATATACTGTTCTCTAGCATTAATCAGTCAGTAGCCAAGCGCCATGATCCACGCCCAAAAAATTTGTAAAAGCTATCAAGATGGCGACCGGCGTCAGGTGGTATTAAGTGAGCTGGATGTAAGTTTGTCTCCCGGTGCACAAATGAGTATTCAAGGGGAGTCTGGTTCGGGCAAATCGACCTTATTATATATGCTTGCAGGCTTAGACAAACCTGACAGTGGTCAGCTAACAGTCAACCAACTGGATTTAACCACGATAGGCGAACGTCAGGCTGACCATTACCGCCGTTCCACAGTGGGCTTGATATTTCAGCGCTTTAATCTGATCGATTGCCTGTCGGTATATGACAATTTATGTTTACCAGCCCGGTTAAACAACAATCTCGATTCCGGCTATATTGCACAATTACTTGATGCGCTGGGTATCGCCCAGCACAGTAAAAAACGGCCTAATCAGCTATCTGGTGGTGAACAACAACGAGTTGCCATTGCGAGAGCCTTATCCCATAAACCCGCGTTATTGCTGGCAGATGAACCCACAGGCAACTTAGATAATAAAAACAGCAGCAAAGTCGCCAAACTGCTCTATGAACAATGTCTCAGATTGCAAACTAGTTTAGTTGTTGTGACCCATAGCAGTGCCGTCGCCGCGTTGGCCGAGCAGCATTACCTGATGAAGGATGGCAAGCTGGTGCGGGCGAATTAATATGCGCCTATTGTTCTGGTATTTACGCACCGTGGTGCAAAGTTATCCCAGTGCTTGGCTCCGGCTAGCCCTGTTGTATATAGCATTGATGATAGGTTGCGTAGGCGTAAGTGCGGTACTGGTTATCAATCAGGGCGCCAAGCAAAGCTATGCTCAGCAAGGTCAGGGGTTACTGCCTCTGATTGAGTACAAGTTAGTCGCGGCGTCTGCCCCGCATCTGAGTAAACTCGATTATGCGCAAGTGCGCCGCTCAGGTATTACAGAAGCGGTGGCTGTATCCCAAATTTCAACCCTATTGCTTAACGCACAACATCAACCGTTAACGATTAAACCCATTGATATTATTGGCTTTGATAGTTTAGCTTTGCTTAATTATCTGACGAGCCAACAGCATAAGGAAACTCGTCCTCAAGGGCAGTCACAACAATCACGACTAACGCGTAAGCTCACTAACCTACCCCAGAATTCAGCTTTTATTTCCACAGAGCTTTATACTATATTACGCGACCGAGTGCCGGGCCATTTAGAAAGAGATGACAGTATTGTTATCACAACCGCACAGGGCCAGCGTTTACCTTTATTACAACAGGTAAATCTAGCCAACATGGATAATGAAATCATGATGGACATAAGTCTCTTTGCTCAGCAATTTGGCGATACGCCTATCAGCGATATATTGCTCGTAGGGGAAATTAGCCCCCAACGTTTAAACGATATTCGTCGTTTGCTACCAGCGCATTTAACACTACTGAGCTTGCCAAGTGCCGAACAAAACACCGGCATGAGCGACAGTTTTCAACTAAACCTACTTGCCATGGCTCTACTGATGTTTGTGGTATGTCTATTTATTGTAATGAACGCTTGTCAGTTATTGATTATGCAGCGTCTACCTATGCTCAAAATATTCCGCCAGTTAGGAATTTCACGCCTAAGCATATTAACCGGCCAACTGATCGAATTATGGATATTAACCTTGCTCGCGGCCACCCTAGGCGTCTATTTAGGGGTAGCATTAGCCCTTTATTTAGCGCCAAGTATTCAAGCTACCCTAGAAAGTCTATTTCGAGTCAGTGTGGGTTTTGCAGAGGTATCTTACTTAAGTTTATTGGTGCAGGTCTTAATACTCAGCGCAGTGGGCGTTACCCTTGCTGCTTTGTTGCCAGTCAAACAACTTAATCAAACGTTATATCGCGCCGATGCGGCATCCCCTGCTAAGTCTTTTTGGTTTACACCCATTGCCTGGCTGCTTTTAGTGTCAGCGGCCGTCACGTTATGGTTAAGCCAAACGATACTGGTCAGTTTAATGGGTATTGCCTTGTTGATTTTGGCGGGCTGTTTCGTTTTGATTGCCTGTTACCCCTATGTACTTAACACGGCAAGTGCACTTGTGCCTAAGCACTGGCCACTATTGCACTGGAGTCTGCAACATAGTTTATGGCTGTCTGGGCGAAGTAAAATAGCCTGTTGTGCATTTTTTATTGCTCTGATGAGTAATATTGGTATGAACTTGATGGTCGATAGTTTTCGCCAAGCCACTGATGATTGGCTCAACCAGAAGTTAATTGCCGACTATTATTTGTATCAAACGGACAAAATAGATGCGACCACCAGCATTCAACAATTAGAACTAAATATCCAAGCAGTACAACGCTTTGAGCTTAAGGCCCAATATGCAGGCTTGCCAATTCAAGTGCATTCTCACCCCAGTGCTGCGGGTTTTATTGCGGCGTTGAAAACCCAAAGCCAACTACCTGACGCCGGCGCGGTATATGCCGCCGGTAAAGGTGCTTATGTAAATCAGCAATTTGCCCTACGCAATAAAATTACGCTAGGGCAGTCCTTATGGGTGCCGCTCAATTCAGGGGTAAGTGCCTTTGAAGTGGTAGGCATCGTCTATGACTATGGCAATCCTTTTGGACAGATATTATTGCCACCAAAACTATTTAACGATAAGAGTAAACGCTCAAATTTGCTGGCCTTATATGGTAGCGCGGCGCATATTAATACCTTAAGCGAGAACCTTGAACAACATGGCTTTAATCGCGCTCAACAATTGTATAGCGCCAATCAATTACGTGATTTGTCTATGGCAACCTTCGAGCGTACTTTTGTTATCACCGACAGTCTTAACATAGTGACTTTATTGGTTGCCGCCATTTCTTTAGCGTGTGGGATTATTGTATTAATGCAAGACACCAAACCTCAGCTGACGTTGCTGCGTACCTTGGGCGTGAGCCGTTGGGTGATACAAGGATTGTCGTTGATGCAATATCTCTTTTTATGTTTATTGGCGCTGGTATTTGCCATTCCTTTTGGCATATTGCTTAGTTGGCTATTGATCAACTTTATCAACAAACAAGCGTTCTACTGGACGTATCCTTTGAATATTTCTATTAGTCAAATTGGGTCCGTGTCAGCGATGGGTTTGTTACTGGTCAGTGTGATAATCCTGTTGCCATTATTGTGGGCGAATAACAAACCGCTAATTAAGGATATTCGATGGCTAAATTAAGCTTTTTAAGGCTAGCGACTATGCTCACGTTATCCCCCTTATTGTCATTACTACTGAGCGCATGTAGCGATCAATCGGTCAACACCGACCCAAAAAGCGTTTTATTTTCCGAATCAGCACCCCCGGTTACCGGCAAACCTACTAACCCAAATTATGTGATCACTTTGCCGGCAGATCACCTAGCCCATCCAGATTTCAGTGTAGAGTGGTGGTACATAACAGCTAATCTAAACGATAAAAATGACAACGAGTACGCCTTTCAGTGGACCTTATTTCGCTTTAAAACGGGTGACCAAATTAGCAGTTGGGATAATGGCCAAAGTTATATGGCCCATGTGTCTTTGCACAGCGAAAATCAACACTGGTTTGCAGAGCGTTTCGCCCGAGGAGGTGTAGGCAATGCAGGTCTAACTGAACAGCCTCTGACCCTCTTTTTAGATGACTGGCAATGGCAAGCAGATGAGGGGCAAGTGTCGCTATTCCCTTCGACAATAACAGCCAGTAATATTGCTGATACCCAGATAAAACAATCAGCACAAGATGCCCAGCTTAGTTTGCATTTGTCCACTAATGGACCCTTTGTGCTACATGGGCAGAAAGGTTATAGCGTAAAATCGGTGACGCCGCCTTTGGCTTCTCATTATTACAGTCAGCCCTTTATTCAAGTCACCGGGAATTTGCACGTTAACGGTAAAGAACACCCACTTACAGGGCAAGGTTGGTTTGATCATGAGTGGAGCTCCCAGTTAATGGACGCTAGCACTGCGGGCTGGGATTGGTTTTCTTTGCACTTGGACAGCGGCGCCAAAATCATGGCTTTTCGCATGCGTTTGTCAGGCCAAACAGACTACATATCAGGCAGTTATATCGAACCCAACGGCACTTCTACTGCCTTGTCATCGAGTGAATTAGTTCTGGTGCCCCAAGGCCAAACCGAGGTGTCAGGACGATTATACCCGTTGGCTTGGCGCCTGAATCTACCAAGTAAAAATATCAACCTTAAACTACAGGCCAGTAAAAACGACCAAGTTAATTCGGGTCGCTTTACATATTACGAGGGAGCATTAGACATTAGCGGTACTCATAGCGGCAGAGGTTTTATGGAGCTGACAGGTTACTAAACTGACTTTGCTCTAAGATAATCTACCGCTGCGCGGTCCACAGTAATTAAAGAAAGGTGCAGAAGAGCGAGGATTAGTGTAAATCCTCTTCCCATAATATTCCGTCTGGCCGCGTCTCATCAAACAACCAACTATAGTGACGTTCCACATCACTGCGTTTCACTTTGGTGGTAGCCGTTAATAAATCGTTTTCTACCGTCCAGCCGTTACTGCATACCATAATGAAATCAAGTCTCTGATGACTCTCTAACTGGCTATTGACGTGTGCTAATGTGTCTTGCAGAGACTGTTCTATATCTTTTGCCTTACGCTTGCATGACTGATTCAACACCACCATGGCTACTGGTTGTTTTTGCCCTGAACCCAATACGCACGCTTGTTCGACATTTAAGTTAGCGAATAATAAACTTTCAATCGGAACAGGCATGACGTATTTGCCCTTGGCTGTTTTGAACTGTTCTTTAATACGTCCGGTTATTTTATAGGCCCCCGTAGGCGTCATGGTCGCGACATCACCCGTTCTAAACCAACCATCGACAAAGTTCTCCGCTGTGGCTTTCTCATCGTCGTAATATTCGGAGAACACCAAGTCACCGCGAATGAGAATTTCACTATCTGGTGATAACTTCATTTCAATATTGGGCATAGGTTTACCGATTGTGCCCAAATCTTCATGGCTATAGGGCATATTACCGCTAGCAAGGCCGGTCGTTTCTGTCATTCCCCAGCCTTCATTAATAGGGATACCTAAACGGTGATACCAAGACAAGACAGACTCTGACATAGGAGCGGCCCCAGAACCGAACGTACGTGCTTTATGTAAGCCAAGCTTTTTACGTATTTTACCCGCTACTAATTTACCGATAATGGGCATTTTGAGCATTTTTTCCAGTTTTTCAGCACCCACTTGACTAATAACCTGTGCTTGAAAAACTGACCAAAGACGCGGTACAGATGAAAAGCCTGTAGGGCTAGCATACTGAATATCTTCCACGAACGTTTTTAAATTTTCAGTGAAGTACACTTCAACTTTACAGCGCACAAAAACCGGTACTAAGCTGCGCTCAGTAATATGGGCCAACGGCAAATAACTGATAGAACGATCATCAGGTTTAATTTCGAATAAGCTAATAATATTGTCGGCTGCAGAGGCGAAGTTCTTATGTGATAACACCACACCTTTAGGCAAAGATGTAGTGCCTGATGTATACGAAATAGTCGCCATATCGGCACTTTCAGGCATATGCGGATCTTCAATCGGATCAAATGCTTTTAGCCAGTCGTCCCACTTTTCATGACATTCAACAGTGGGGTAAGGAAACGATATGCTCAACAACGTTTTAGGAATCGCCTTTTTAGCAGCATCTAGGTTATCAAGCTTGCCAACAAAGATGGCTTTCGCGCCACTGTGTTTAATGACATGCTCGATGATATTAACACCTGCGGTCGCGTAGATTGGCACACTGACCATACCCGCCATAGCTATCGCAAAGTCAGCGATAATCCACTCGGCACAATTTTTTGACATAATGACAATACGGTCGCCTTTTTCAAAACCTTGTGCGCGTAAACCTTGGGCAATACTCTGTGCTTGATGGGTTACATCAGCCCAAGTAAATGTACGCCACTGACGTTCGATAGGCTGATGAAAAAACGGTTTGTCTGGGTGCGCGGCATGGCCCTCAAGTAAACTATGTATCACCGTTGCATTGTTCATTACATTCTCCTAATTAAGTATCACTTAGAGGCAAAACCTAAAGTGCAAAAATAAGCTATTAGCGGTCGGAACAAGCCATTAACTGCCGGTGAATTTTGCGGGGCGCTTAGCTAAAAATGCACGGCTGCCTTCTTTCGCATCATTGCTATGGGCACATATGTTTTGTAATTTCGCTTCATGGTTAATCGTTTGGCTTAAATCACTGTGCATCGCCTGATTAAGCGCCTCTTTGGCGTAGCGCAAAGACAACGGCGCTTTCTGGCAGAGTTGTTGCGCTAATAACATGCTTTGCTCAAGCAACTCATCGTCATTAACGACCTTGTTACACAGCCCTAAACTAAGGCAATCTTGTGCACCTAATTTAGTCCCTAGCGCAATGAGTTCATATGCACGTTTGCGACCGACTGTGTGGGCTAAGTGCCAAGTTGCACCACCATCAGGTATTAATCCAATGGCACTAAAAGCTTGATAAATATAGGCACCTTTACCCATAACGGTTAAATCACAAGCCATGGCAAATGCACTGCCTATGCCCGCCGCAGCGCCATTAATCGCGCTGATCCAAGGTTTTGGCGCTTCAGTGATAGCCATAAGGGCCGGTTTGTATGACTGTATTAGTCCTTCCTCTACGTCGAGATCGTCAGGCATAAGCTCAGTTAAATCTGCCCCAGCGCTAAACGCACGTCCTTCTCCGGTTAAAATAACCACGCGTATATCGTCGTTGCTATTTACCCGCTCGGCAGCATAGCGAAAGGCCGTGCGTTGACTTTCGTCGAAGGCATTAAGTTTATCGGGTCGATTAAAACGAATAACGGCCACGGCGCCGTTTGTAGAGGTGGTAACGGATGATGATTCTGGCACGGTTCTATCTCAGCTAGGCATCGCTGAAATACCAGCAAGACGCCAATCAAATGAAATTAAGGAGTAGACAATGCCACTGAGTAGGCGAATTTGTAAAATTGAATCTAACTATGAGTGACCATATTCAGATGTTATAGAAGTGTTAATGTGCTATTTGACGCGGGTTAAAGAGTGAAACCAAGCCGCTGACATCGCAAAATACGGCTCAATTTGCACATAATGTTACAAAGACGCAGCAGCTCGTGAAGCCTGATCGTATAATCCAGACATCGAACGAAGTGTAGCAGCCAACTTCACTAGCTCGTCGGCATCAACGTCTAGCAATTTCAATCCGTCAAGTAAGCATTGCTCGCGCACCCGCCCATATTCTTCACATGCTGCGCGACCTTTGTCTGAGGTGGCGTAAAAAATTTCTTTTCCGCGCTTGCTACCGACGACTAATTCAAGCTTAAGCAACTTTTTAATGGCGTAATTGACCGTGTGGGTATCAATAATATTGAGCATAAATGCAATATCATTTAGACGTTTTTCTCGGCCACGATGATTAATATTATGCAAAATCAGAATGTCTAACACCGCAAGCTCGCCAATGCCCGATGCGCTTGCACAGCGCACCATCCATTGTGAAAATGCGTTGTAGACGATAGTCATGCCGTACTCGACTTCTGACAAAGGCCAATTTTCAGGGGACGCTAGATGCTCGGAGGACACAATTTTTTGTTCATGCCCATGTACGGGCATATCGTTCGCGTTATTCTGTGCTCTATTGCCAGACTGTTTTTCTGTTTCACTCACGGTATGACTCTCTTTTGCTTTATCAATCGACTAACGGGTAACTATCAATAACTGCGAAGCATTATTCGTCTTCGCCAACAACACCAAAACCACCGCCTGTGGGCGTTTGAATCACCACAACATCACCACATTGTACCGCTGCCTCACCACTGCCTCCAAGGTCGAACCATTTTTGCCCTCCTCGTTCAATCCAATTATGCCCGAGCTCTCCGGCTTGGCCACCCTTTACCCCAGCTAGGGGTACCTCACGATGACCGGATAAAATAGCGCACTGCATATTAGCCAAGAAGCGAATACGCCGTTCTATGCCATCCCCCGCATGCCAATGGCCTTTGCCACCAGAACCCCGGCGCACAATAAATTTCTCTAATAACACGGGATAACGCGATTCCAGTATTTCAGGATCCGTTAAGCGTGAATTCGTCATATGGGTATGCACTGCCGAAGCGCCGTTAAAACCCGGGCCAGCAGGTGCCCCAGAACATATGGTTTCGTAATATTGATATTCATCATTACCAAATGTTAAGTTATTCATGGTGCCCTGACTCATACCCAAGGTACCCAGCGCACCAAACAAGGCATTGGTCGCTGCCTGACTGACTTCCACGTTACCAGCCACTACCGCGGCGGGATAAACAGGATTGAGCATGGAGCCTTGTGGCACAATGATTGTCAGAGGGCGCATACAGCCTGCATTAAGTGGAATATCACTATCGACCAAGCAACGAAACACATACAGCACCACCGCTTGGGTGATGGCTCCAGGCGCGTTAAAATTGCTCGGTTGCTGTGCACTGGTGCCCGTAAAGTCAATGCGGGCGCTGCGAGTAACTCGGTCAACATCAACCTTAACGCAAATCCGCAAGCCGCCATCCATTTCATAGGTGTATTGGCCACCCTGAAGCGAGTCTATCGTGCGACGCACACTTTGTTCGGCGTTATCCATAATATGTTGCGTGTAAGTGTTCACCACAGGTAAGGTGTGTTCGTCCACCAGCTTAAGCAGCTCTTGATACCCTCGACGATTCGCGCCAATTTGTGCGTGTAAGTCAGCCACATTTTGGCTGAAATTGCGCACAGGGTATTTTGCGCCTAGCAGCAAGCGTTCTAATTCATTATGTAAAAACTGTCCTTTTGAAACCAATTTCATGCAAGGAATAATCACCCCTTCTTCAATAATGGTTTTCGCGTTTGGTGACATGGAACCCGGCGCGATCCCGCCTATATCGGCGTGATGGGCTCGGCTGGCTACATAAAAAATGACCTGCTCATTTTGCTTATCGAATATCGGCGTGATCACGGTCACATCTGGAAGATGTGAACCGCCATTAAAGGGATCGTTATGAATAAATACATCACCTGCTTCTATACTCAAACCGCTCTTGATTAATACTTTAACCGTCGCGTCCATTGAGCCTAAATGCACCGGAATATGCGGTGCATTGGCGATTAAGCGGCCACTTAAATCAAACACAGCACAAGAAAAATCTAACCGTTCTTTAATGTTCACCGAGGATGACGTATTACGTAGCACTATGCCCATTTGCTCAGCGATGGACATAAACTGATTATTAAAAATCTCCACCATCACCGGATCACTTTTAGCTTGTTCTACCGTACTTTGTTGGTTTTTATCATGGGTTAATTGCTCACTATCCTGTGCCTTTGACGTGTCGCTAATCTGCTCTTTTTGCAGCACTAAGTGCTTGTGAGTCGTCATCATCGCTGACCAATGCGGCTCAACAATGACAGTACCGTTGTCTTCTATAATAATCGCCGGGCCCTGAACACTATGACCGGGAAGTAACTGGTTCAACGAATAAATGGGGGTCTGATGCCACTGCCCCCCAGAAAAAATTCGCGTGTTTTCTTGCGCATCAGACAAAGCACTATCGGTAAGCGGATAAACAGGCTCATCAATATGCTGGCCTCCCCCCGCAGATTCCATAGAGATAGACTCAATAACGATGTCTTTCTCAGAAGAAATAAACCCATACTGCGCCAGATGCACTGCCTCAAACTCAGTCTTCATCTGCGCGATCGAGCCCAACTCTATAGGCAAAGTAGTATCGGTGCCGTGATAACGTAGAAATACCTTGGCACTATGGCTTTGCACATCACTGGTTATGCCTTGTTCAGATAACTCGTTAGCGGTGTGGGCTTGCAAGCGAGCAAATGCACGCTGCAATTCAGCCAAACTGCTGGCTGCCATAACATGTTGAAATGTCTCGGTGCGCTGGCTGCGAATATCAGCCAGTCCCATGCCATAGGCCGATAAAATACTAGCAAAAGGATGAATAAAAATAGTCTGCATGCTTAAACGATCAGCCACTAAACAGGCGTGCTGACCGCCCGCACCACCGAAACAAGTCAAAGCGTATTGTTGTACATCGTAACCACGCTCGATAGAGATTTTTTTAATAGCTTGCGCCATATGCTCAATAGCAATGGTTAAAAAGCCTTCGGCCACTTGCTCACCACAGGCACCCATTCCCTGTTTTTGCGCGATGGTATTAAAGGCAGTTTTAACCACTTTATCGTCAATGGATTGGTTGTGCTCAGGGCCGAATAATTTAGGGAAAAAACGTGGGTCGACTTTCCCCAAACACACATTCGCATCGGTGACGGTAAGTGGCCCACCATTGCGATAAGACATGGGCCCTGGGAATGCGCCAGCCGATTCAGGCCCAACCCGAAATCGCTGCTGGTCAAAATGCAACACTGAGCCACCGCCTGCAGCCACAGTATGCACACTCATCATAGGGACGCTCATGCGTACCCCGGCGACCTGGGTTTCAAATGCCCGCTCATAGTCACCGGCATAATGAGAAACGTCGGTAGATGTTCCTCCCATATCAAATCCAATGATTTTATTAAAACCGGCTAGCTCACTCGTACGCACAGCACCAATAATGCCACCTGCGGGGCCTGACAAAATCGCATCGCGCCCTTGGAATTTGCTGGCCGCGGTTAAGCCGCCGGATGAACGCATAAACTGTAAACGTCTGTTGCTACTCTGCTGCCCTTCTTTGGGCTGCTCATCGGTGTTTGCACCGATAGCGGCGCCAACCCGCTGCACGTAGCGACGCAAAATGGGCGACAAATAAGCATCAACTACTGTGGTATCACCTCTGGGTACAATGCGCACCATAGGGCTAACATCATGGCTCGTGCTGATTTGACTAAAGCCGATTTCTTTGGCTATTTGCGCGACACGCATTTCATGCTCTGGATATTTGTAAGCATGCATAAGTACTATCGCCACTGAGCGATACCCAGCATTATATTGCTGCTGAAGATTAACGCCCACAGCTTGCTCATCTAAGGGCACAAGTACGTTACCGTCATTATCAACACGCTCACTGATTTCAATAACGTCTTTATACAAGACTTCTGGCTTTTCAATATTCAGGGCAAACGTTTTGGGGCGCACTTGATAGCCGATTTCTAGCACATCACGTAGCCCTTGGGTGATAGCCAACACAGTGGGCTCACCTTTGCGCTCAAGCAAAGCATTGGTAGCAACCGTGGTACCCATTTTGACACTGCCAATTAACTGCGTTGGAATAGGCGCATTGGCCTCAACACTTAGAAAATCTCGAATACCTTGTAAGGCAGCATCTTCATAAGCCGTAGGGTTTTCAGAGAGTAACTTTCTGGTCAGTAAACGGTTTTGCGGATCTTTGGCTACGATATCCGTAAACGTCCCCCCGCGGTCAACCCAAAAATCCCAACACGGGCTGTCAGCATTGTTGATCGCCTGATTCGATTTTTGAATGGGCTTACTCGTTTTGTTTGCTGCGCGGCTCATGTCTCTTCATCCCCAGATTGAATGCTTTGTATGCATTCAATCTAACCATACAATGACAATTTATCAACATTTTATAAATATAATGTTGATATGAATTTTTTATGTTGCTAAGTTGGAACATCTTCAACATAAGCTAATATGCTTAACTGATATTGCCTAACGACATTAGATACGCCCAAGCGTGCACATAGGAATTAAGAATAATGCCCTCACTGAATATTTTTAAAAATGTCGGACCTGGTGCACTGGTCGCCGCAGCGTTTATTGGCCCAGGTACAGTGACGGTTTGCACACTGGCAGGGGCTAATTTTGGCTACGTGCTGTTGTGGGCTTTGCTGTTTGCCACCATCGCCACCATTATTTTTCAAGAAATGTCAGGTCGTTTGGGCACCATAGCGCAAAAAGGCTTAGGTGAAGCGTTGCGAGAAAGTCTGCAATTCTCTATTTGGAAATGGCCGTTATTTATCCTCATCACCGTTGCCTTATACGGTGGCAACGCAGCCTATGAAGCCGGTAATTTATCAGGAGCAGCATTGGGGGTTAGTGCAATTCTAAGTGAGCCAAACGAAGCGGCTTTTACCTGGACCATATTGAGCATTGCAACCCTGGCAGGATTAGCGCTATGGCGGGGTAGCTATCGTCAGGTTGAACGCTTATTAATGGTTCTGGTACTCTTTATGGGCGTGGCGTTTATCGGCACATTTGTCGTCAGCCAACCTGATTTATCCGCATTTACCCATGGATTATTTACCCCAACGCTACCGGACGACAGTTTAATTACAGTGGTTGCGTTAATTGGCACGACTGTGGTGCCGTATAATTTGTTTTTGCACGCTTCAGCAGCCAAAGCGCGCTGGCAGGGGGAGGCTGACTTATCTGCCGCCCGAGCTGACTCAGTGATCTCCATTGGCTTAGGCGGCTTAGTCGCCATGTTTATTGTATCCACAGCCGCAGCCAGTTTATTTTCAAGAGGGTTAGGGGCAAGCAGTGCGGCTGATATGGCGATTCAACTGGAGCCTCTTTTTGGTTCTTTTTCCAAGTACTTATTGGGAGCAGGCCTGCTCGCAGCTGGATTAAGCAGCTCACTGACCGCGCCACTTGCAACGGCTTATGCCATAACAGAAATTATTAACCCCAATGAAAAAACACGGGAAAAGCTGTTTCGCTCTGTGAGTCTAAGTGTCTTGATAGTCGGGGTGGTATTTGCCTTAAGTGGCGCAAAGCCGATTAATATTATCATCGGCGCTCAATTTGCAAATGGCTTATTGTTGCCCATTATCGCCGCTTTCTTACTTTACACTATGAATAACAAAGCATTACTAGGCAAGCACACCAATGGGTTGTTAGCCAATGGGTTGGGGGCTTTAGTCTTTTTGGTGTCCGTGGGCTTAGGCATTCGCTTAGTGCTTAAATCACTCTCGATAATGTAATCACCATTCTTATAACGCATATCAGTTGGTAAAATATGGACATTAAAAAAGGCACTACGCGCCTTTTTTATTCGTAAATAACAAAATCCAATATAACTAGTCTTCTTTCGGGGCGTACTTGTCTTTCATCAAGTAGGCGAACGCCGTATTAAACGCCACTTCTTGATAAATTTTAAGACCCGTATCACCATATGGAATATGTACGGGGTTGCGCTTGAGCGACTCTTTAATATCAGTGGGCGACATTATCGTCACGTCTAAATCAGCAATCAACTCGATAGCGGCTTCCAATTTAAAACCCACGGCACCACCGGCAAATTTACCTTTCATTGGACGCTGGCGAATGACCACTTTATCCACTGAGTAGTCAGCCATTAACTTGGCAAAAGTTTGCTGAAAATAACGTAAGTCTTTCGCGCTATTTATATCGGTCAAGGTCAAGCGACGACTGCGAAAATCCGGTAACTGAAACACCTCTTCAGCCAACGATAACAAACACACATTCACATCATTACTATTTATTTCAACACCACAAACTTTCATATATCACCCAACTTATTAAGACCCGCGCAGTATAACGCAAAATCAGCAGACGTTAACCTTGTTTGGTAAAACACAGTTAAAATTCATCATGCTGCAGCACATTAGTAAGAGGTGCCAGTGTTGCCGCTAATATTTAGTCATTCTGGTAAATGGCAACGCTCAATCAATTAAATAAAAAAAGCCCCTGCAGCGAAAACGCTGAGGGGCCATTACGTTGTACTATTTAATAGAAGGCATAATTAAAGTTAACCATATAAGACGGACCGAACTGACGACGCGTGGTCACAATACCATTGTCATCAACCGTTTCTTCATCCACATCAGTCAAGTTGGTGCCCTGTAGCGATACACGTAATCCTTGTAAATAATCGATGTCAGAATCTTCAAAGTCATAACTGATCTGCGCATCCAGCAGAGTCACTGCATTACGGGTGGATGTTTCAATTTTGTTTGAACCACCACGTTGATAGGTACTGAACTCAGAACGGTCAGTCCCTGCTAAACGCACTTCAAAACCACCCATGGCATAATAAGCCGTGACCGAATAAGTCCGATCCGATTGCCCTGGTATTGCAGTGCCATCTTCTAACTCAGCATCAATCAAGGTAGCCGATGCTGCGATACCAAAGCCTTCTAAAGCATCTGCTAACATATTAAGTGGTACATTTGCTGTTAGCTCTAAACCTTTGACGTCGCCGGTTAACCCGTCTTCAAAGAATGAATAACTGCCAAAATCAGGCGGGGTGATCACATCTCCTGCGGAATAAAATGTATCAGCTGGTCCATATTCACCATCTTCTGGCGCGATACGATCATGAAATCCAGCAATGAAATAATCCGCCCCATTATTGGTGATATCGTTACGGAAATTAATGTCTAAATCACCGTCACGGGTCCAGTTAACCAAATCTTTATAAAAGATAGCGGCGGAGATATAACCTTCGTCTTCAAAATAGTTTTCAAACGACAAATCGAAGTTATTAGACTCTAACGGTTTCAGTAAGGGGTTACCGGCAAACTTAGACCAAGGTGAGCCGTATTCATCGACTGCCGCTTGGGTATTGGGTACCGCAATTTGGTCGATGTTTTGATCAAATTTCACGTAACCCGAGGCTTTCATTTGATCAATTCGCGCTCGGCTAATGGTTTTATTGGCCGCAAAGCGCACAAATTTGTTGTCCGCCACTTCCACACTGACGTTTAAGCTGGGTAATACATGGCTATAATCTGTGCTGACCGACACCTTACAGTCAGCATCAATTTGCTGATCATTATCGGCATCACACACCGCAAAGTTAGCGCCAACCACACCGGTATACCCTGATGAAGATTGGTCCGTTTGCACATATTGCAGACCGACATTCCCCATCACCGGAAAGCCGCCTAGCTCGGTATTAAAATCAACTTTTGCGTATAGCGTGGTCACTTCTTCTTCTACCACATAGGTATCCCCCAAACGGTCTGGCTCAAGTAAGCCGGCATCATTAAGGGTGTACTCGCCGTCGTTATAAGGTGCAAAACCATCATAAGCCACAACCTGTCCCAAACCTGCCCACGTTAAGTCGGTTAGGCCGCTGTACAGGTATTCTTGTGGTATGGCACTAGAGAATGGGTACGATGATGACGTCGCAAAGAAACCTTTGTTCTCTTTATCCTTGTATCTGTCGCTGTAGTTCACCCCCGCTGTTACTTTGGTGAACACGTCGCCATCGAGTAAGCCCACGACTTCAAATTTATAGGTGGTGAGCTCTTCGCTAAAATCCGCGTAGTTTAAGAAGCCATCCTGAGCATTAAGGTAGCTATATGGCGAGCCATTAGCCGTTAATTCTGTACTGGTGAATTGGTCAGCCAAATTCGCTAAACCACCACCCCACTCTTGTGGACCTGTCAACTGCAGTGCTGAGGGATCTGAAAACGCCTCTAGACCAGTTGAATTGATGAACGTCACGCCATCTGAGCTCATTTGGAATTCCCGAGAGCCTAATTCTGTGGAAGCAAGTGCACCTGAGCGCGCTAGACCCGCATAAGATTCACCGCGTAAATCACGCTTGGTGGATTCACTGTTGGCAATATCGACTTCAACTGACCAGTTGTCATTGATGTGATAACCCACGTTTAAACCAAACACTTGTAAATCACCGTCTTTTTTCGACGGATCCGTTCTCAAAACAGGATTGACACCCACTTGCGTGCCTGTGGTATTGATACCGGTTCCGGTCACAGTACCTGCATTGAAAGGTTCAATAAAACCGCGGATTACACCTGAATCAGAATAGCTGATGTCTAAGGCATCAATGACAATATCTAGATTTTCAGTCGGTTGGAACTGCAATACAGCTGAAATGGTATCGCGCTTTAACACCGAACTGATAGCTTGGGTGTCTAGACCTGACGGGGTGATTTGCCCATCATCGTTGGTATTGTAACCCCACACGCCATATTTACGTTGGTTGTTTGGTGACTCAGTGGTCGCCAATGCCACGGCTAAACCTAAGGTATCGTCGGCGAATTTTTCCACGAACGACAAAGACAAACGATGTCCTCTGTTATCGAATTCTGGGTTATCTGACTCACGACCAGAAATACCATAATTACCGTTTACCGTTAACGTTTCTTGTGCCTGTAAAGGCCGTACTGTTTGCAAATCAACCGTACCGCCAATGCCTTGCACCATCAGTGCGGCATCAGAGGTTTTATAGATGGTGGCACCGGTCATAATTTCTGACGGGTACAGGTCGTATTCCACCCCACGGTTATCGCCGATACCAATAAGTTCACGACCGTTTAACGAGGTGCCGGTGAAATCTTCTTTAAAGCCACGCACGGAAATACCTGACGTACGCCCGCCAACCCGCTCACCAGACATACCTGGTAAACGCGCCAATGATTCTGCAATTGATGAGTCAGGTAATTTACCGATATCCTCAGCAGATATGGCTTCGACGATAGATGTGTTATCCATTTTCACCGCTTGGGCACGAATAAGCGAACCTCGGATACCTGAGACTGAAATCACCTCAACATCTTCAACCTGACTTGCGGGTGCAACTTCTTGGGCAATAGAATGATGTGAGTACATAGCTGTTGATACTGCGATTGACAACAAAGCTGGTTTAAAAAATGGTGTGTTCTTCATGTGTGTTATCCCATTGTTATGCTCTACAACGCGCTGCTTCCAAACCTTTATTGAAAAGTCGCTGTATCACTTTTATAAGCTCACCTAACCGGCTGCTCAACATTTTGTTAACTGCGTTACTGGCGGGTAGAGGGCCGTCTAAACTACTTACATACCTATTTTCTTAGGTCATTAACAGATTTCGGCTATGCGCCATATTCTGTTTTTTCCACCGACGCCAGATGGGCCTCCGCGGGATTAAAGATATAATTGAATAATAAGCCGATGAATAAGACGCTGGCAAAACCTGTGGCGACAATAAAGCCGTATTTTGCATCTCCCCCATAGGCGTCACTGACCATACCCATAATGAAAGGTCCTGCAGCAGCGCCCGCCGCAGTAAAGAATAAAATGACACCGGCAACAGTGCCATGCTCACTTTTAGCAAAACAACATATGCCTTTAGAATTAAAGGTGGGATAAATTACCGACATAAATACACCTGTCAGTGGGAACAGATATAACGCGACACCTTTTCCGCCCACTAAACCACCGATGAAACACAGCGTTATCGCTAAGCTGAAAAGCATTAGCACTAATGCCCAGTTGTAACGTTGCATCATCCAAATGCCGACAAACCTGCCCACTGCTCGCAACGAAAAGAATACCGAGACAGCATACATGGCAAGCATTTTTTCAGGTCCCGTGGTGTAACAGGCAAATGATTCGGTGACAGAGACTGCATCACAGACGAGATAGCTTGGCATCCATACGTAAATCGCACTTTCTGCTGCCACATATAAAAATGCACCGATTGAAAAGCCCATGGCGTAAGGATTTTTGAGTAATTTCAAACTACTTAAAAAATTAACTGGCTTATGGCTGTTACTCGTTGGTACGTGCTCGGGGTAATCCGCCTTCCAAGCCATAAGGATCAATAACGTACATAAGCCACCAGCTAAGACGTAGAGTAATTTCCAATCAACCCCTTCACGCACCATCCAAGCAACAATCAAGGGTCCTATGATTGCCCCAACGCCGAAGAAGGCTTCAGCACCATTCATGGTGCCGGTATGCTCTTTAGTTGAGCGTGATATATCACCAATTAGTGCTAATGCCGCCGTTTTAAACACACCGACAGCTAAACCAGAAAGCGTAATTAAACCCAAAATAAATTCAAAGCTGTTACCCATGAGGAATAGATAACAAGACAACGCGAATAAGGCTAAACCTAAAATAATCGTTTTTTTACGACCAAATTTATCTGCTAAGAATCCTAGAAAAAGCCCTGAAAAAGCAATGCCGATCATAAACAATGAATGCATCAAGCTGGCTTCGGTGTTGCTTACATCAAATTCACGTTTGACTTCTTTTATGATTTCTCCGACAGAATCAGAGGTCATAGCAAACATCATGAACATCAGGTAGGTAAGCCAACGAATAAGCGTTGCGTTACTTGTGTCGGGAACATTTTTCATTGCTTATACCTTTCTAAAAAGATGATATTTTTGGTTCATTGTTAGCTAATACTTAGCATCTACACCTACGATTTAACTATTCTTTTAACCTAGAAAAAGTGGTTAGCAAAACAAAACTTAATCGTTTAAGATGATGTGAATTAAAATTAACAAACAAACACCTTATTGTAAATACCTTGTAAAAATAAAAGTGAGTTTTATTTACAATGTGTGATTAACGTACTATTAATCCCTACGGTAGTTTTCAACTTAAACGAATTAGATGATTTAATAATTATGAATTTAGAACTTGAAAGTAAACGCTCTTTAAAACGCATTTTGGGTAATCTTGATCTGTCGAAACTGGCCAAGCGAGACCAAACTGTATTTACTCGCCGCCTAGATGAAAAATTCCCACAGTTGTTTGCCTTACTGTTTGAAATTTACGGTCAGCGCTACGACTTTTTCTATTATTTACAGTCTGTTATACAGACCTTAGTCGACGCTTATGCAAAACGCTCACGTAAACTTAAAGCTAAAGATCAAGCGCGTTTGAATGATCCTCATTGGTATCAGCACGAAAATATGTTGGGAATGGCATGTTACGTAGATTTATTTGCCGGTGATCTCAAAGGACTCAAAGATAAGATCCCCTACCTCGTCGAAACGGGCGTGACCTATTTGCATCTTATGCCCCTATATGACTCACCAAAGGGGGACAGTGACGGCGGGTATGCGGTATCTAATTATCGTCAAGTAAACGCCACTTTGGGCAACAACAAAGATCTTGAATCGCTTTCGAATGCCCTTGCTGAGGCAGGCATTAGTTTAGTGCTAGATTTTGTATTCAATCACACTTCAGATGAACATCCTTGGGCTCTCGCTGCGAAAGCTGGCGATAGGGATTACGGCGAATATTATTATATGTTTGATGACAAGCATATTCCGGATCAGTACGAGCAACATTTACGCGAAATTTTTCCGCAAATTCGCCGGGGTAATTTCAGTTGGGATGCTGACTGCAATAAATGGGTATGGACCACATTTAATAACTTCCAGTGGGATTTAAACTACAGCAATCCTGCGGTGTTTAACGCCATAACCGATGAAATGCTGTATCTGGCGAATCTTGGCTGTGAAGCTCTTCGTCTTGATGCCTTAGCGTTTATCTGGAAAGAAATCGGCACCAATTGTGAGAACCAAGACAAAGCCCATAAACTTATTCAAGCCTTTAACAGTTGCCTGCAAATAGCCGCCCCTGCGGTGGTATTTAAATCGGAAGCGATTGTGCACCCAGATGAAGTGCTAAAATATATTGATAAAGACGAATGCCAATTGTCTTACAATCCACTGTTGATGGCCCTAATTTGGAACACATTAGCCACCCGTAACACTCATCTATTAACCGAATCTATGCACAAAAGCTTTGCCATATCGCCGGACTGCGCTTGGGTTAACTATGTGCGTTGTCATGACGATATTGGCTGGACGTTTGACGACGCTGTCGCCGAGAATTTGGGGGTTAATGGACAGGATCACAGGCAGTTTTTAAATCAATTTTATACTGGTCGCTTTGAAGGCACATTTGCCACTGGCGTGGCGTTCGGGGAAAACCCCAGTAACGGCGACTGCCGAGTATGCGGTTCACTTGCGTCTTTAGCTGGTTTAGAGCAAGGCCTAAATAGCCACAATGACACATTAATTGAGCATTCGATTGCCCGTATTTTAATGATGCATAGCATTATTTTGAGTATCGGTGGCATACCGCTCGTTTATTCTGGTGATGAGTTAGCGCTGCTAAATGACTATAGTTACGAGCAAGATGACAGTAAAAAACACGACGGGCGCTGGGTACATCGTATACCGGTAACAGACGATGTTATTGAATTAAGTAAAACCCTCAACACACCGCAACACAAAGTGACAAGTGGTTTACAGCAACGCATTGCTATCCGTAAGCAACACAATGTATTTGGACAAGCGGGTACACGTATTTTGAACTGTGATAATCCGACTGTTTTCACTTATGAGCGTTATACAGATGAGGGTAAAAAATTAATTGCTATATGTAGCTTTAGCGAACACGATCAATCACTTAGCAGTACTTACCTAGGACTGGATAACGGTGAAATTTGGCAAGATTTATTATCTGATTTGATTAAAACCCCGGCACCAGAGACACTAAAACTAAAACCTTATCAAGTGATGTGGTTCACACAGCAATCATAGGTCTAGTGCTCAGTTTTGAAAAAATAGCATATTGAGTAAATAAAGCATTGGGGTCGCCAGCCATAAATTTACGCTGGTGTACCTCAATAAATATCGATTATGCGCAACTTTGACGCACCACTAAGTGAGTATCCAATAACACTGCTTGCTTAGCCTCATGACTAAATAGTAATCCTGCGGCTACTCGGCCTTTTTCCAGACTTCGCTGACACACGGTGGTAAGACTGGGGACACTGCGTTGTGCTTCAGGTATGTCATCAAACCCAGTAACCTGTAAATCCTTTGGAATATCGATGTTCAATTCCCCTGCTATGCGAATAACTGCCAATGCGATCACGTCACTCATGCACAAAACCAGTTTAGGTAATGGACTTAACGTGAGGGCTTCTCTCGCAGCTATTTCTGCCATTTCAGGTGTATTAAGTGGAATATGCCAAACTTGACTGGGGGAAAACATGATCTGGTTATCGGTTAACGCTCGCACGTAGCCTTTTAAACGACTACGCGATATTTCTTTTGATTCGAGATCAATATCTGCCGCCGTTAATCGACAAATACGGTTAGAGTCCACCAAACGCAAACCCAAAATCGCCACGCTATCCGGTTTAGTGGTTAACCCGTGATTTGCCACTGTATAAGCGCCATCCTCGTTGTTTATATTGACTGATGCGCTATCGTTGGTTTCAAAGTCCACCGCTATTAGTGGCTTTCCGCCACGTTGAACTCGCTTAAAAATATCCCCTGTGGGCGCGCCATAAAACACAAACCCATCGGGTAACGATTCAGAACTACTTTGGGTCTGCTGATTAGACGCACTGGATAACAAGAGTAATTGTTTGTTTTCGTTAACCAATACCTCTGCTACACCTTGCAAAAACTGACTCGCAACCGGATCTGACAAGCTATAACTAATTGAATCGGCAAGAACCACGGCAATAACGCCAGACTCCCCTTTACGCAACGAGCGGGCGGCAAAGTTTGGCCCGTGATAACCCAACTCCGCAGATTCACGCAAAATACGTTCACGTAACTTTGCTGACAACTGATCCGGGCGATTAAACGCATTCGACACAGTTGCAGTGGATACACCAAGCTGCACTGATACTTGTTTAAGGTTGAGTTTTTTATTGATAACCGCGACGTTCCACTAACATTATTAAGGGCTTAATTTAGCACAATTGGATGTATTGTCACCAGCCAAGCTGGGCTCGATAACAAGGTAAAAATTACTTATAGATATCTATCAATACTGCGATGTTGAGTCGCCTAGCAACTTGACTGATTATTGAATTACTTACAAAAACCCGAGAAACACCATGCTTAAATTGTACGGATTTGACGTCAGTAATTACTTTAATATGATCAAATTAGCCTTGTATCGTAAAGGCTTAGATTACGAAGTTGAAATTGTTTACCCCAACCAAGAACCTGAGTTTTTAGCCAAAAGCCCCATGGGTAAAGTTCCCGCTCTTGAAACTGACGACGGCATTATCGTCGAAACCAACATTATTATGGAATATCTTGACGCTAAATATCCTGATAAGCCGTTGTATCCGTCCGACCCGTTCGCACAAGCAAGAGTCAAAGAACTAGTCAAATTCATTGAGTTATATCTTGAATTGCCTGCCCGTCGCTGCCACCAAGAAGCCTTTTTTGGCAGTAAGGTCAGTGATGAAACACGCAAAGACGTAAAACGCGCACTTTTCCGAGGCATCACAGGATTAAATAGATTAGCCTCTTTCTCACCTTACGTGGCTGGTGAAGAATTTAGTGCCGCTGACATTATGTTTTTATACAGCGTTGATTTAGCGAGCTCAGTGGCTAAAAAATTGTACGATATAGACCTGCTCGAAGGCTCTAATGGCGCTAAAGCATTGATGACTAAGTTAAATGAACTACCCGAAGTACAGAAAATTGCAGAGGATCGCAAAGTAGCAAATAAAGCATTTGTAGAGTATGTAACAAGTTTTCAAAAATAAACCGCGATAAACGGTAGGCTCAGAGGGGGATCTTCCTTTACCATATAGGCTCTTATAGGAGAACCATGATGAGCCTTACTTCAAATGCTAAATTCAGCTGCCCATATTGTATGGAAATCAATGATATTGAAATTGATCAAGATAACGATCTGGGCCAGCAACTGATTGCTGATTGTCAGGTCTGTTGTAGTCCTATAGAAATCCTTATTACCCAAGACAATGATAACGACTTTATTATTCACGCTCGTACCGACAGCGAATAGTCTATTTTTACGGAGTTCTACTTTGATTGACATTTTCCATGCGTCCGACTCTTTGCGACGCAAATTACACACCATTGAAAACGAGCGCGATTTAATGCAACTAGTGCTTAAAAACTTAAGTCAGTACCGGTTTGCTACCCGTGTTGAACACACTGAATTGGATATTGCTTTTGCTGCATCAGGCGGCCCCAGTCATTTCGCTAATACTGATGCCATAGAGATTGCATGCACCCCCGTGGTTAACCGCCCAACGCAATTTAACGACATATTACTAGAGCGCCAAACTGGCTATATTAACCTGTCCACTCCGGCAGGTTTTATTCCTTTAGTTGACGCAGTAGAGCGCAATGGCTTTTTGCATAAAAAACTACTTAGTTAAGTTTACAGCTTTAATTTCGAGTAATGATGCCTATGCTCCACTTGGTTCTAGGCCATTACTCGCGGTTGCAATTTTAACATTATCGCTACCTCAAACGGCCTTTAGTGAGCAAATTAGCTTTAACAAAAACACGCTAAAAGATGATATTCAGCTGAGTTACCAATGGAACGACAAAGACCAGGAACGCCATCAGTTTTCTTTCACTTTGCCCCTTAATGATATTAAAACCAGTCATCACAAACGGTTTGTGCCTCAGCAAGTTAGTCGATATCAATACATTGCCATGCAAAAAGAACGTAATAAAATTGATGCAAAAGATGCTCGAATTGAAATAAAGCGTATTGGTGGCGACCTACAGCTCAGTGTCAGTAGCCGTTTACCTCAAGCCACTGCCAAGTTCCAGCGTCAATTACTCGATGCCAAAGACAAAGCCTTCGAGCAATATTTGAGCGATAATTATTACGCCCATTTTAGTGATTATTTGGGTCAGCAAGGTATTAAGCCAGATCATTTACGCTATATCAGTGAGAACCAAGCGGTTCTGAAGCCATTTGCCGAAGCCATGTATTTAGATGCATCAGAAGAGGGCGATATGCGCGCTTTTTTAAACTTACTATTGAGTTGGTTGCAAAGTATTCCCTATGATGACTTAGAAAATCGGTTATCTTCAAATGGCTCTGGATTTTCGCCACCTTTAGCACTGCTTAGCAACAACCGGGGGGATTGCGACAGCAAATCCGTATTGATGGCCAGTGTAATACGTGCGCTGTTTCCACAAATTGAATTGGCTATGCTGTATTTACCAAATCACGCATTGTTGGCCATATCACTCCCCTTGTCTAAGGATGAAAAAGGCCGTCAAATAGAAGGAGAAACGTACTTGTTAATGGAACCAACCGGTCCTGCTTTAATGACATTAAACGAAACAGCTGCCACGAGCCAGCGAGCACTCGATATGGGAATGTATAGCTACGAAATTATACCTTAAGCGTCATATGCCAATTTTTATAATGTTTTTTAATGAAAAATACGCGCCCTTTGATAATTGCCAAGTAATTATAAATGGCGGTCGATTATACCTAGCCTGAAATAGTTTATATTCAGTAAAATTGTGAGTCCCTATGAATCCATATGACATCGTGCTGTTAATCCATATTTTACTCTTCTGTTATTGGTTGGGTGGTGACATTGGCGTTTTCTACTCAAGTCAATTTGTAGTAGATAGCCGACTCAGCAGAGAAACTAGAATGACAGCCGCTAAAATTATGCTTGGCTGCGATCTTATCCCCAAAATATGTATGAGCTTAATGCTCACAGTCGGTGGGATTTTGGCTCATTATTTAGGGGTACAGCATGATCCATGGCAGTTTGTAGGTATTATATTACTGGGCCCAATATGGCTTACCATGGTGTTAGTATTGCACTATTACCACAACGCTCGGTATATACCCACATTGACTAAAGTTGATTATATCTTCCGCTGGATAATGATTGCTGTGATTGGCACCTCGTGCGTATATGTATACAATTCAGGGAGCTTGGATCAAACACCATGGTTAACGTTAAAGCTATTGGGTTTCGGATTTTTAATATTTTGCGGCCTGATGATCCGAATAAACCTAAAAGAATTTTCTGTCACTTATGCCAAGATGCTTCAGGACTCGCACGATGATAGCGATAACCAGAAAATGGTTCGTAGCCTTAAAAAGGTAAAACCTTGGGTAGTGACTATTTGGTTGGTATTGATACTTGAGGCTTATGTGGGTATCGCCAAACCGCTTTTTATTTAAGAAAAAAACCGCCATTTTACATGGCGATTTTAATGACCAATTTACTCGTTAAGCAGTGTCATAACTGCTCTTCGGCAAATTCTGCTAAACGGCTGCGCACCACACCGTCTAGATTGACGGTAGCACTGCCTGAGAAGTTTTTAAATTTCTCTACTATATAAGTTAGCCCTGAGGTGACCGCAGACAAATAATTACTGTCGATTTGCGCCAAGTTACCACTGCAAATCAACTTAGTGCCTTCCCCACAACGCGTAATAATCGTTTTAAGCTGAGACGCGGTTAGGTTTTGCGACTCATCCAAAATCACAATAGCGTTCTGAATACTGCGGCCTCGCATAAAGTTTACGGATTTAAACTGAATATTGGCCTTTTCCATAATGTAGCTCATGGACCCTTTAACGTTTTCATCGTTCTTGTGCAGCACTTCTAGAGAGTCGGTAATCGCTGCTAGCCAAGGTGCCATTTTTTCTTCTTCTGTACCGGGTAAAAAGCCAATAGATTCGGCAATTTCAGGGGTACTACGTGTTACAATAATCTTATCGTACATGTTTTTTTCGACCACCATTTCAAGGGCTGCCGCTAATGCCAATAAGGTTTTACCACTGCCTGCTGGACCCGTTAAGATAACTAGGTCGATGTGTGGGTCGAGTAACGAATGTAGCGCCATTGCCTGACCAATATTCTTGGGCGTGATCCCCCATGCTCGGCGACCCATCAAGCGTTCGTAGCCTAAATCTAACACGTCTATTTCTGTCTCGGTTACCGATTCAACCAACCCAGCGAAATGTTCGGTGTCATCCAGTAAATATTCATTAACGTATGCTTCAGGTAAAACATCTTTGGTTAGGGTATGAATAGTGTCTCGCCCCTCAGAACGACTATTTACCGCGGTCACTTCACTCCAAAAATCTCCCTTAAACCGATGAAAACCTTTGCACAAATATTTGATATCACTAATTAATTGATCGGTTCGGTAGTCTTCAACGTGCGCTAGCCCAGCTCCTTTTGCTTTCAGTCGCATATTGATGTCTTTAGTCACGAGTGTGACTTGACCAAGTTTATTCTGCTCCTGTAAGTACAACGCAGTATTAATGATGCGGTTGTCGTTTTCGTCGCTGGTAAACACATGTTGATCGGCAGGCAGAGCATGGTCCACGAAAATAGATAATGACCCTGTTGGCGCAGTATCGCCAGAACCAATTCCCTTCATACTGACGCCTTCCATAAGCTGCTCTGGGGTAGCGTCGTGGAGCAAATCTTCCATGGCACGAATGGAAACCCGTGCGTCACGAGCAACGTCTTTTTTACTGTCTTTGATGTAATCGAGTTCTTCAAGAACAGTCATCGGGACGACAACGTTATTTTCTTTAAAGGATAAAAAGGCAAGGGGTTCGTGAAGCAGTATATTGGTATCTAGTACATAAATTCTGGTGTCTAACGCTTTTTTTTCTGGCATTCGTCACTCCGTTTTAATAAAAGGCACTGCATTACAAATCACCAATAAACAGCCAACCGTATTCAATATTGAACTGCTATTGGTTACCTGTTAGTTAAACAATAAACCACTTTTCGTGCTTAATCATCTACTTTTATTAAGTAAATGTTATGTGTATATACGCGCCTAATGATGTCTTTTCACCTATGGTTAGACCTGCATAAGCTTGGGTTATGTGTATTTATGCACAATATGTTTAGAAGAAGGTGGATTCGCCTCCATCCCTAAGCACTATTGGTATACAATGCGCGCCGAAATTATTCCGCCCGCATCAAAAAAATCAGTTATGCATACACTGTTGGGAGACACTCTATGGCGCAAAAACATTCATTCGCACTTGGTCAACGTTGGCTAAGCGATACCCAAACAGAACTCGGATTGGGGACTGTGGTGTCGGTTGATAATCGCGCAGTAAGCCTATTGTTTCCGGCCACTGGCGATAGCCGAGCCTATGCTAAGCAGAGTGCTCCTCTGACCCGAATTTCATTTGGCGAAGGAGACGACGTAACCAGTTATGAAGGCTGGAATATGCAGGTTACTAGCGTGAGCGAAGAAAACGGCATGCTCACTTATACAGGTATTCGCCAAGACACCCAAGAAAAGGCAGTTCTCAAAGAAACTTTTATCGATCATCATTTTCAATTGAATCAACCAGAGCAGCGCTTGTTTGCCGGCCAGTTTGACCATCCCAAGTGGTTTGATTTACGAGAGCAGTGTTTAAATCATCAATATGCCCATAGCACGTCGTCATTACTGGGTTTTGTAGGTGCACGGGTTGATTTAATTCCGCACCAATTACATATCGCTGCAGAAGTAGGCCGCCGCTTTGCTCCACGCGTACTGTTAGCCGATGAAGTGGGTTTAGGTAAAACCATCGAAGCCGCGCTTATCATCCACCAGCAGTTATTAACCGCTAGGGCTGAGCGTGTATTAATAATTGTACCTTCAAGCTTGGTACATCAGTGGTTAGTGGAAATGCTACGCAGAGTGAACTTGGCATTTTCTATCTTCGATGAAGAACGTTGCAGCGCAATGGCCGGAGAAAGCGGTAATCCGTTTGAATCTGAACAATTAGTGATTTGTAGTTTGGATTTTTTAACCCACAACAGCAGCTATTATGAACTGGCCATGCAAGCCAAATGGGATCTAATGGTGGTAGATGAAGCTCACCATCTTATTTGGAGTGAAGGGCAAGCTTCACAAGAATATCAAGTGATACAAGGTTTAGCACAAGTGACCAAGGGTGTACTGCTGTTAACCGCGACACCCGATCAACTCGGCCATGAAAGCCACTTTGCTCGTCTGCGCTTGCTCGATCCAGCACGCTTTCATGATTACCACAGCTTTGTGAAAGAAGAGCAGCAATACAGCCAGCTAGCCCAAGCCATCTCCCCCTTAATATCCGGTGAAGTGCTAAGCAAAGAAGATATCGAGGCTATCGAAGCCTTCGCTAAAGATGAAGAGCTTGGCGACATCAATGCCATGACCGCTAGGAAAAAGACGCAGTTACTGCATAATCTGTTAGATAGGCATGGGACCGGGCGTTTATTGTTCCGAAATAGCCGTGCAGGTGTAAGTGGCTTCCCTGATCGTAAGTTATTCAGCTACAGCCTAGAGCAGCCAGAAGAATACCTGAATGCTCAAGCGGAAGACCCGACTAATTTATCGTTACACCTCACCCCTGAACGCAATCCAGATTTGGTCAACAGTTGGTTTAATGTCGATCCTCGTGTTGATTGGTTTATCGATAAACTTCAAGCTCTTAAAGGCGAAAAAGTACTGACCATCTGCGCGAACGCCAGTACCGCTTTACAACTAGCTGAAGTATTACGCGTTAAAGCCGGTACTCGAGCAACGGTATTCCACGAAGGTATGGGCATAGTAGAGCGTGACAAAGCAGCAAACTATTTCGCTCAAGACGAAGAAGGCGCTCAGGTGCTTATTTGTAGTGAGATTGGCAGTGAAGGTAGGAACTTCCAATTTGCACATCATTTGGTCTTATTTGATTTACCCCAAGTACCCGATTTACTTGAGCAGCGCATAGGCCGTTTGGATCGTATCGGTCAGACCCAAGATGTATGCATTCATGTGCCGTACTTTGATATGAGCGCCCAGCAGGTATTACTCGACTGGTACCATCAAGGACTTAACGCGTTTGAGCAAACTTGCCCTACTGGCATGACGGTATTCGAAGAGACTCAAGAACTATTGCAAAGCTGCTTGATGTTCCCCACGGACTTTGCCGCCAGTGAAAAACTCATTAATCAAACCGCTAGTTTGCACAGGCAACTCAAAGCGCGACTAGAGCAAGGTCGCGATAAACTACTTGAATTAAATTCATCAGGTAAAGGCCGAGTAGAAAAACTGCAAAAAGAAATTTTACAAGCAGAAGACTCCCCTACCCTTGAGCTCTTTATGACGCGCTTGTTCGATACCTTAGGCCTTGCACAAGAGGACAAAGACGAGAGCTGTTATATTCTTCGTCCTACGGAAACCATGGTAGCAACGTTGCCCGGGCTTGATGAGGAAGGTATGACGATTACCTATGAGCGTACTACTGCTACTCGTTTAGAGCATGTTAGTTTCTTTAGTTGGGACCACCCTATGGTGCAACACGCCATGGAAACCGTTACCACAGAAATTACCGGAAAGAGCTCAGTCGCATTAGGTGAGGATAAATCATTACCTGCTGGCGCATATTGGCTTGAGTGTCTATTTGTGCTGTCAGGCAAAGCTGAAAAGTCATTGCAGCTTGATCGCTTCTTACCGCCAACGCCAATAAAGATATGCGTTGATACGAACAATAATGTAGTAGACAAGCAGTTTATCAAACTCGATAAAGTGCGCGGAAAAATGGGCAATCAGCTTATTAAAGCCCTAACACCTCAGTTAACCACAGCCCTCGCTGTGGCGCAAAGCCAAGGTGAAATTGACGCGCATAAAGTGCGTAAGCAATGTCAAAAGCAAATGCGCTCCCTACTGGGCGGCGAATTGAAACGCTTACAAAGCTTACAAAAAGTTAACCCGTCTATTCGCGATGAAGAAATCGCGTATTTACAGGGTCAAATTGATGATTTGAAAAAAGTGATTAGCGAAGCGCGCGTCAACTTGGAAGCGATCCGTCTGGTCGTGAATAACCCGTAAAGACACAGGTAAATAATATGCTGCCAAGGCAGCTATACCTGAAGATGGTGTTCAAGGATGAACCTGCTATTTTAAAATTAGCCTAGCCACTTCGCTCTATTATTTGTCTACCAGCAAAGATTCAAGCCGCCACCAACCCTATGTTATTGTGGATAGTGACACGGTTATAATCTAGTGCCTATCTATTCGGTTTTATACGTCCCACTCAAGATACTTAATCCGCCCTTATCTTTTTAATCAGCGTTTATTAAAGTTACTTCATTACCTATCCGATAACAGGTAATGATTAGGTGAAAAACGGCTTTTTATGAATATCCGCACGACTACATTTTGCTGCTTAGCTGCGTCTTGCATTACGCTTGCCCAATATGCAGCCAGTGCGAGTACGTTAAGCGATGTTCAGCGACAACTATTTCCCGACAAAGCTAAAGTTTTACAGGTTAATCAGAATGCAGTCCCGTTAATTGAATCACAAAATACAACGTCTAACCTCAATGGCGTGGTGATTCTAATTGGCGAATCAGGACGTCCTCCGGTAAGCCAGCAGAATCTCGCTATGTTGACGCAATATTTAAATGATTTAGGTTGGGTCACCATGCAAGTTTCGCCACCGACGATTGGTTTTGAACCCGATCTAGTTATAGAAGATAATGATCAATCGGTGGCACAATCTAATGGAACATCAACAGATGAAACCACAACTGAGACAAGGGAACAAAACCCGCAACCTCAACAGAGTAAACCCGCAACACCCAGCTCCCCGCAATACCAAATTCATCGCATCAGTAATGCGCATTTTTTAGAGCACGAAGCAGAGCTCAAGGAATTGATAAACGCGACGATGCTTCGGGCACAAGAATATTCAGGATTTCGCTTAGTCATAGCCCAAGGAAGTAGCGCCGCTTGGTTGATAAAAATATATGCTGAAAAACAAATTCCTAACCCAGATGCAATGGTCGCTATTAGTCCATTTTGGCCGCAGCGGAATCTAAACTCACTTATTGCCAAGTACACCGCTATCACAGAAATGCCGATACTAGATATTTACAGCGCCCAAGATAATAGCTGGAGTTTACTAAGCGCAGCTCAACGAACCACCACCGCCACTAAAAGCTTGAAGTTAGATTATCGCCAGAGAGAACTCACCAGCGCTTTTAACACGAAACCTGATAGCGCTTTTGTGAGTAAAGAAATATACGGGTGGCTACATAATTTAGGCTGGTAACACATTTCTTTACATTGTAGTAGCCATATAAAACATTCTAATTATCAAATAGATAGTTAAATTGTCGACTATTTCCTGCATAAAAATACAACAAAATTTATTCGAAATACTATACTTTTGTCTAATTCGACTTTCAAATACGAGGGTATTAGGCTGTGATCCATGTACAAAAATTCTTAAATGTTAAGTCTCAACAACTCGCGTATTTTGTGCGAGCTTTTTGGAACGACCGTATAGTATACAACGAATTAGACCTATACTTTTGGGACACCATGGAAGAATGGTCTCAGGTGAGTCATCTAGCTAATCAGCCAATATCACAACGAGAACAGGTATTTTGGTATGTGCTGCATCAATTACATTTTTGGCCCGAACAGAAATTGCGTGAAGACATAAATGTACGCAGCGACTTAGATTTGTGTGTGCATTTTCTCGAGAGCCAAGAAAACTACCCTTTCCCCTTTGAGTACTCTGGCGCTAGACCTTAACTTCTCGTTAAGGTCTCGTTTTTTTCATGCCTTATGATTCGCTGGCTTTAGTATTCCAAGGGGCTATTTTCAACAGCATAGCCATGCCAGGCAAAGCGCACACAAAGCACAGCATAAAGAATTGTGTGTAGCCAATTGATTCAATAATATAGCCTGTCCCCGCACTCACAAATGTTCGAGGGACAGATGCGATGCTGGAAAATAATGCAAATTGGGTAGCGGTAAAATGACGGTTGGTTGATTTAGCCATAAATGCAATTAAAGCAACTGAACCTAAGCCCACTCCAAAGTACTCAAAGCCGCTGGCTACTGCTAAAACTAGATGGTTATAACCCACCATAGATAGCATCACGTAACCCAAAATTGAGATCAATTGAAAAACGCCAAAAATCCATAAGCTGCGATTAATCCCCAACTTAACCATTATGATCCCACCTAATATCGTGCCAGCAGTCGCTCCTATGGTTTTGGCAATTTTGGCTATTGAGCCAATTTCAACTGTGGAAAACCCCATATCTAAAAAGAACGGCGTTTCCAGCGCAGTCGCCATACTATCGCCTAACTTATAAAACATGATGAACAATAGAATGAGTACGGCTTGTTGCCAGCCTTGACGCTGGAAAAACTCTACAAACGGCTCAACCACAGCTGAGCGTAATGTTTTCGGTTCATCCCCAGCTTTAGAGGTTTCATCTATCATTAAAGTTGTGACTAAGCCAACCAGCATAAAGACTGCGATGCTCAAATGCGCCACTGACCAAGGGTAAAAGCCAGCCAAAATCATCGCCAATGAACCAGGTACAAAAGACGATATGCGATAGGCTTGCGCATAAAACCCGTTACCTGCCCCCAGTTCATCGTCGGGTAATAATTCCCGTCGATAGGCGTCAATGACGATATCTTGGCTTGCACTGAAAAATGCAATAGCCGCAACAATAACGATAATGTGACTGATTTCCGTAGCAGGGTCGTAGAACGACAATAGGCTCATCAATAGGATAAGTGCAATTTGGGTGATAAACATCCACCCCCGTCGTCGACCTAAAAAGGGGACCACGAAACGGTCCATCACCGGAGACCAGATAAACTTCCACGTGTAAGGAAAAAGTACTAGGTTAATTAACCCAATCGTGGACAAATCGATGTCTGCAGAGCGCAGCCAAGCAGGTACAAATTGGATCAGTAAATACAAGGGGAGACCGGAGGAAAAGCCAGTGCAAATACAAATGAGCATGCGTTTATTTAATAACGCCTGGCGTAACGTTTTATTATTCATAACAACTGTGTTTTCTTATAATTATAGTGTGATGATATTGGCTAAACTAGGCAATAACCACTTGATTGCGGCCGCCTGCTTTTGCTTGGTATAGGGCCTTATCTACTCGCTCTAACCACTGCGTATGTTGTTCAAATGCAGGATCAAATTGGGCTATCCCTACGCTGACTGTAAAGGAAATACTTTGCTGTTCATACTCTATTGTTAGCTTTTCAACCGACTGACGGATCCGCTGTGCGAGCACCATGACATTTTCTGCGGCAGTATCAGGTAATAAAATAGTAAATTCCTCACCACCGTATCGTCCGCAAATATCCGTCTCTCTAGAGACAGTACTGATTAATTTCGCCAGTAGGCGAATAACTTCATCACCTGCGAGGTGGCCGTAGGTATCGTTAACTTTTTTAAAATGATCAATATCCAACATGATAATCGATGAATCGCCAGGACTACGCACGTTACGTTTAAATTCCCGTACTAACTGTTCTTCCCAGTAGCGACGATTAAAAATACTCGTTAAGCCATCGACTCGACTTAGTTCTTCTAATTTCGTATTCAGTGTGTCTACGGCTTGCTTGCTCACTGCCTGATCGGTTACGTCATATACTATGATACATATTTGATCAACACTCCCCGACAAGGAAGCAAGCGGAAAAATAGTGATGTTCTGATACATGAATTCGGAAGGCGAAGTAATGGGTCTATTAGCACCGAAGTGAAACAAATAAGGACGCTGTTCCCAAATGACAAAAACTGGACTTTTTAAGGAAAATACCGGCTCAGCTTTCGCCCGCAACCAGACCTCATCTATTTCAGAAAAACTATCAAAAAGAGATTTTTCGCGGATTACACTGGGGGCAATATTACTGTGATTTTCCATAAACAAATTCCACACTTGCACTTGATAATCACGATTTAAAACAACGATACCAACCTCAATAGAACCGAGCAAATCATGCTTCCAATGCATTTCCGCTATATCTTTCATTTCTTGCACCGACAAACTCCTAATATGATGGTTTAACCAGTTTATCTAAGATCAAATCCATGGCGTTACCAGGGAAAAGCAACAACAAATCGAATTGGATGTCTTGAGAATTAATGGCATATGCAATTTCAATAGCGAGTATCTTATCCCACCGCTGACTACTGCTTTCAAGCACCTGATCTAAATCACAGTGCCGTCCCAAAATAATCGGATGATTATGGCTGAAGGTGACATGAAGTTGATCTGATAGGGCATTCACGCAGGCCCCAACCAATATATTGGAAATGTCCATTAACACTTCTAACTCAAATTCTTCCTCAGAGCTTCCCTGGTTGTATTTGAGCAACTTCCCCATATTGATGAAGTTCGCGTCATCAAACAACACTAAGGCTTCACCATTAATACCAGCACCAATAAAGCCATGGGATACAGCGGATACACTATCGCTACTTTTCACGTCAGTGATAGCCATGATTAATTCGTTGTTAGTGATAAGGTTTACGTTGGGAATGGGTAAATGAATAAACTCCCCAAGTAGTTTAGCCACTTGCTCGCCCGCTCTGCCCATTGCGACATTTGCCATCTCTCGATAAGCATCTAATTCTGCCCCTTGGCTATGTGGCTCGATTTTAGCGACTTTTTGAATGCGGCCGTCAGAGCTAGTATCACCCGAGTACAAACCATATTGACTTAGAATTTCACATAATTTTTGATTGTCGATAGGCTTAGCAATAAAGGCTATCGCGCCAAGGGCTAACATTTTTTTATGGGCTTCAGGCTGCACGTCACCTGAAACAACGATGACTAATGTAGGTAAGTCTTGCTCCTTAACCACCTGCATTGTCTGGTAGCCATCCATGACAGGCATGTTTAAGTCGAGGAACATGACATCCGCTTTACCCTGTTTGACATGCACTATTGCCTCTTGACCATTTTCAGCAAAGTGAATATCAACATCCCAATTGTCAGGGATACACCGAGCCATCTGCCGGCGGGCAAAGCCGGAATCATCACAAATAAGCACTGATGTTGTCATATAGGAAACCGATCCCGTAATTGATAATGTGAGCCTTGTTAGCGCATACGAGAATATAACGTATTGACCGAAACAAGTACGGTAATAATTTTAAAATTAATCGCTTATTACCACAACCAGACCCTAGTGTAGAGCAAACTAGGATCCACCTAAAATTCCGCATCAAAATCGCCGTCGAATCTGCTAAAATCCTGACAGATTTTTAAATTGAATGGTTCCCAAACGCAATGAAACAATATCTGGATTTATGCCGACGCATAGTCGACGATGGCATATGGGTAAATAATGAAAGAACCGGTAAAAAATGTCTGACGGTCATCAACGCCGATCTCAGTTATGATGTTGCAAATGGTGAGTTCCCGCTGGTAACGACCCGTAAAAGCTTTTATAAGTCAGCGATAGCTGAAATGATTGGCTACATTCGCGGCTACGATAACGCTGCAGATTTTCGAAAAATAGGCACGTCAACCTGGGATGCAAATGCCAATGAAAACGAAGCTTGGTTGAATAATCCCTATCGTAAAGGTGGCGACGACTGCGGATTAATTTATGGCAAAATAGGACGAAACTTTCCCAAACCCGATGGTGGGAGTATCGATTTGTTGGCCAAAATTGTGCACGACCTGAAAAACGGCATTGATGATCGTGGTGAAATTCTCACCTTTTATCACCCTGGGGCTTTTCATATGGGCTGCCTTCGTCCGTGCATGTACAGCCATCACTTTTCCTTACTGGGCGATACTTTATACTTAAATAGTACACAGCGTAGTTGCGACGTCCCATTAGGTCTGAATTTCAATATGGTACAAGTCTATTTCCTTCTGGCCATCGTAGCTCAGATTACGGGCAAAAAAGCCGGTATGGCATACCATAAGATCGTTAATGCACATATTTATGAAGATCAACTTGAACTGATGCGCGATGTACAGTTGACACGTGAACCACTGGCCATACCAAAGCTCATTATTAATCCAGAGATTAAGTCACTAAATGACTTGGAAACCTGGGTCACAATGGATGACTTTAGTATAGAGGGCTACGAGCACCATCCTGCTATCAAGTACCCTTTCTCAGTATAAAAATGACTAATCACTTTAGCTAAAGAGGCGTTTTCTTAGCAGCGCCTCCTGAAAACTACATATCTTTACCCGCTAAAGTTGACCACGCATAAAATTTTAGGCATCGAATATGAGTTTGTGGATCCCGTTTACGTTAATGGCTGCATTTATGCAGTCTTGGCGAAATGCATTTCAAAAACGCTTGAGTGCTGACGTTGACACACTAGGCGTTACTCTTGCGCGCTTTATATTTGCCGTTCCTATGGCTGCTATCTACGTATCTTTTCTGTTCTATTATGGTGATACTGAGGTTCCCCTCATGGAATGGCATTTTTATCTAATTATCGTTCTCGGGGCAATATCACAGATATTTGCCACAGCGTTAATGGTGACGTTATTTCGTCTACGTAATTTTGCCATAGGTGTCGGCTTAGCTAAAAGTGAAGCCGTTATTGCAGCTGTTTTAGGGGCGTTATTCTTTGCCGCGCCGCTATCTTATGTAGCTTGGATTGGCGTACTTATCGGTGGGATTGCCGTATGGCTAATGAGTGTGCCCAAAGGTATGAGAAATATATCGTGGCCAACGCTGATAATAGGTCTAGCTAGCGGGCTATGTTTCGCATTTACAACGCTTTTGGTACGTGAAGCTAGCTTAATGACGAAGCTGCCATTTTTACTGGGTGCAGGTTATGTGTTGTTTTGGGTTTTACTCGTACAAACCATTGTTATGCTAGTGTGGCTAATGATCCGCAAACCCAGTACCTTGCGAGCACTGTGGGTAAGACCCAAACTGGTATTTGTTATTAGCTTTTGTAGCTTTGTCGGTTCAATTGGTTGGTTCACCGCGATGAGTTTGGAAACAGTCGCTTTAGTGAAAACCTTAGGGCAGGTAGAGATTTTCTTTACCCTACTGATTTCAGCAAAATGGTTTAGAGAAAAATTACAACGTTCAGATAAGTTGGGTTTAGGAATGATACTTGTCGGTGCGATATTTGTTATTTTGGCATAAAAAAACCAGCTTTAAGTAACGACTCGAAGCTGGTTTTTGTAGTAGCTGATAAAGCTTAGAATGCGTAGTTATACTGGGCTGCTAAAATAAAAGCGTTGCCTTCACTACTAAACTCCCACTCACCACCCGCATCATCTGCTTCAGTAAACGTGCGATCTTGACCACGAACAATGCTTAATCCTAAGTCAATCGATGAACTGTCATCAAGTAAGTAGTTTGCGCCGGCGCTTAACCACAAACGATTGGTATCAGGGATTGAAATTGACAACAACTGAGAGTCAGTAGGTGTTTCGTCGTAAGCAATACCAGCACGCAATTTCACTTTTGCATTTAACTGGTAATCGGTACCAATGGCGTAACGGAAGCTATCAGAAAAGTTTTCTTCTTTTTCAAAAATAGGATCTTCTTGGCTAGGAACGTACGCTTCTAAACGCTCAAAACTGCTCCAGTGGGTCCACATCACGCTGTAATGAAGACCCCATTTATCATCTAACTTATGACTACCTGAGAATTCAGCGATCGCAGGTAATTCTATATTTACTGTACCAGGTTGTGATTCACCGGCCTGACCATTTGGAAATACGCTAGGGATAAGGGGTAATTCATTGGTATAAGTACCGTCAAAGGTGATATCAACTTTACTACGGTAATGGAATCCGAAGCGAGAGTTTTCATCAATATCGTAAGCTACGCCTAAGTTATAACCGTAACCGTAGTCATCGCCTTCTAAATCAACAGCTAAAGTATCAGCAGGCACATTTATGCCATTAGCGGCTAGGGCGTTACTGAAATCACCTAAGTGACGAGTAATTGTTGCATCAGCGTAAATAACATTAAGTCCGCCAGCTACCGTTAAACGGTCATTTAGTTTATAGGAAACACTGCTGTTAAAGTTGATGGTCACAATTTCAGTTTTACCCGCTAACTGACCAGCCGCATAATCTTCATCAAACTCTGTCGCTAATCCGAAATTTGAGAATAGACCAAAACCCACGGCGAATTTGTCATCAATAGGCATAACAAAGTATGTAGCAGGTACAAAGGCTTCGGGGGCAATACTGTCATCGTCTAACCCAGCGGCACTAGAATATACTGGTGCGCTTTCGCCCGTAAGGCTCACATCAGGAACAATATATGTACCCACAACAGACAATTGATTCTCGCTAAACTGTGACATCAAAGCTGGGTTACGGGCAACAACAGAGGCATTTTCAGCGATAGCAGCGTCACCAGCAAAGGCCCGCCCTAAACCAGAAGCACTGTGCTCTGATAGTTGAAAGGCAGCAGCGAAGGAGTTCAATGATAAGGTGCTTAAACCTGCCGCTAAAAGGATTTTATTTAATTTCATATGTTCTCTCTATGACTCGAATAACCGCAAAAAATAAGCGTAGAGTCTGTCCAAAAATTAGGAAGCGGATAATATAGCTTTTGTTAAGAAAATGTCAGTATTAGTCGATAAAATGCAGCTACTTTGCGGTAAAATCGTACAACTAACCAATAATTGGGTTTCACCAATAGCGCAGTTAACTATTAATTCATGTTGCATTAACCAACCATTAACAACAACGAGGTTTAGAATATATTTTTTGTAGGGTGATATCGTTTAGCGCGGTTAAATATTTTGCGTCAACAAAAACACGCCAACGCCCAGGGTAAATAAATATGAACCCCATAGAGAGTGCTCAATAACAACAACTAGTGTTGAACGTGATTGCATATAGCGATATCCAAAAAGCACCCCACCAACACCTGATAAGCCGACTGCTATCCAGTTTCCGTAAACCACATGAGCAAGAGTGAAACTCAACGTACTCAGAGCCCAACGTATATTTTTCGAGGGGATAATGCCTTTATACCGATGAAAAAAGAACGTTCTAAAGATTAGCTCTTGTGGAATAACCGAAATAATTGGATAAATAGCCAATGTTATTAACCAAAACTGGAGATCTTCTCTGGGCAATTTAAATAGAATTTGTGGTGCAAAATAATGCACTAGCAACCCGAGCGCGATAGCCGCTGGCACGAAGAGTTTTAAGGACGCGCGAATATGCGTCCAAAAATCATGGGTATTAAACAGGCGAAAACGTTTGAAGTCGACGTCTCTCCACAGTAACCACAGACAGTAACCCCCCATCAAAATCAATAATGGCATCAACCAAGTGTCGTAGTCTGAGACGAGGAACAATATTAACAGCGGGGTACATAAAAATAGAACGGTCAGCTCAGACCAACGTAGCAAATGCATATAAAAACTCCTAGATGGAATATTATACAGTTACCGCGCAGTTTTTGTTCATAAAATTGTCATGTAATTATGTTAGCAATCAAAAAATATAATATCATTTTAGAATTTATCTAAACGATAAGTAATAAATGCGCTTTATGAAAAAGACATTTCACAGGTATTATTTTTCACATTCCCCCTTGTAAAGCCCCTGCAAACGACACATATATCAGCTATATAAAGACAAAAATTTTAATTTCTGTGCATTTTAATAACTGACCTTAGGGAGATAAACATGACGACCATTAATATCGGTATCAATGAAGCAGACAGATTGAAGATTGCTGACGGACTAAAAGCTTTGTTGGCAGATACTTATACCTTGTATCTACAAACCCATAATTTCCATTGGAACGTAACTGGCCCACAATTTCGTGAATTGCATTTGATGTTTGAAGAGCAATACACTGAGCTTGCTACAGCAGTAGACGACATTGCTGAACGTATTCGTACCTTAGACATAGCGGCCCCAGGCACGTACAAAGAATTCGCAAAACTAAGCTCTATCAAAGAAGTTGACGGGGTGCCAGAAGCCTCTGAGATGGTTGACCTGTTAACTAAAGGTCATGAGCAGGTCGTGAAAACCTCACGTGAAGTGTTGAAATTAGCTCAGGCGGGTGATGATGAATCCACTGCGGCGTTAGTATCTGACCGCATGCGTATCCATGAAAAGACCTCTTGGATGTTACGTGCAACAAGAAAGTAAATACCAATCAGCTTAAAAAAAGGGCTAGTTTACTAGTAATGCCGATCAGTTAAGCAAAATATATTGACGATCGGTAAAATG
>TARA_R110001632_G_scaffold207285_5_pt1 | contig 73198 bp, 59 predicted proteins | sample TARA_R110001632 | Tara Oceans TARA_R110001632 (sample SAMEA4398266) | marine metagenome | biome: Polar Biome; feature: [SRF] surface water layer (ENVO:00010504); material: water (ENVO:00002006), including particulate matter (ENVO:01000060) such as... | depth 5 m
CGGGATGCGAAGCAGAGATTATTGGTCGATATTGTATTGTTCAGTGATTTAAATAAGCCGGCGTTAAGTGACAACGTAATTGACACTCTGAATTACGCTGAAGTGGCTAATGCAGTGTCAGATGTCGCCGAAAATAGCACCTTCGCGCTTATCGAGGCGCTGGCACTGGCCATGATAGAACACATTTTTGAACAATTTCCAGTGCAAAAGATCACCCTGAAACTAAGCAAGCCAGACATTCTGCCTACTGCGAAAAATGTGGCGGTAGAGTTCACTCGTGAGCGCAAAGAATGATCAGTGAACAGATATCTCAGCACAATATTTTTATCAGTGTAGGCAGCAATATTAATCGAGAGCAGCATATAAAATCGGGTCTAGATGCTATGCATAAGGCTTTTGGTGATATCACTTTGTCATCGGTTTATGAAAGCAAGTCGGTAGGGTTTGACGGCAATAATTTTTATAATTTGGTCGTGCAAGCGACTACAGAGCACTCTATTGCTGAAGTTGTTAATATTTTAAAAAACATTGAAGCGAAAAATTTACGCACACGGGAAAGTAAAAAATTTGCCCCGCGCACACTCGATCTTGATTTACTGACATTTGACGATGTCATTATGCAAGTACCTATGGAACTTCCTCGCGCGGAGATCCTATATAATGCTTTTGTATTGCAGCCACTAGCGGAAATTGCACCTGAAGTAGAACATCCGCTCGTTAAAAAAAGTTACCTTACTCTTTGGCAACAATACGATAAGTCCCAACAACAGTTATGGCCAATTGAATTTACATGGAGCGCTAGTCGCCAATGACTCTTACTGAAATTATTATTCTTGCAATTATTCAAGGTATTACTGAGTTTTTACCTATTTCGAGCTCAGCTCATCTTATATTACCGTCCGTACTTTTGGGGTGGGATAACCAAGGGTTAGCGTTCGACGTCGCTGTTCATGTGGGCAGCTTACTCGCTGTTATGATTTACTTCCGTGGCGATATCGGCCGCATGCTGGTGGCTTGGTTTGGTTCAGGTTTTAGCCGCAATCAAACCGATGACAGTCGTTTAGCTTGGTGGGTTATTATTGCAACTATTCCGGCGTTAATTTTTGGCTTTGCTGGTAAAGCCTTTATTGAGGAATATGCACGTTCGGCGTTGGTAATCGCTTGCACAACCATCGGCTTCGGTTTGCTATTATGGTATGCCGATAAAAAAGCAGCACTGAATAAACATATCTACGACATGACGTGGAAAAGCGCTCTTATTGTGGGCATGGCGCAAGCTGTGGCGCTTATACCGGGTACGTCGCGTTCGGGGATCACTATGACTGCAGGGTTAATGCTAGGCCTTGACCGAGAGAGCGCCGCTCGCTTCTCATTTTTGTTATCAATTCCGGTGATCCTAGGTGCTGGGCTATTGGCCACGCTGGATTTAGTCAGTTCTCCCGATGCCGTTGATTGGAATGCATTACTTTTTGGCGCAGCGTTGTCTTTTGTTAGCGCATATGCGTGTATATATCTATTCCTAACGTGGATTTCACGTATGGGTATGACGCCATTTGTGATCTATCGCATGGTGTTAGGTGCGATCCTATTATGGTTTGTATTCGCTTAACGGCGACGAAAAAGGAGTATCAGAATGAGTGACACTATTTTTACTAAGATCATTAACAAAGACATCCCCGCAGATATTTTATATGAAGATGATATCGCTTTGGCGTTTAAAGATATTAATCCTCAAGCGCCGATGCACTTTTTAGTTATACCGAAAAAAGCGATTGCCACTATTAATGACATTGAACGAGAAGATCGTGAAATGGTTGGGCATTTATCATGGGTTGCAGCCCATATACTTAAAGAGCATGGTTTAGCGGAACAAGGGTTTCGAACAGTAATGAACTGTAACGAATACGGTGGGCAAACTGTGTACCATATTCACTTACACGTTTTGGCTGGAAAACCCCTTGGTTGGCCACCCTATAGTGATAAGCTAAAAATCGAGTAATCGAGTAATCGAGTAATCGAGTAATCGAGTAAAAGGCAAAGTAACCAAATGAAAACATTCCTTTGCCTTATTTTTATCCTGTCTTACTCGTTCTTGCTACTAAGACGTAATACTCGCGATTTGTTGCGTTAGTTTAAGGCAAGGCTTCTTTATAAAGCTCACGACGTCCCGCTCAATTATCGGTTTAGAAAAATAGAAACCTTGAGAAAAGTGTACGCCTAGTTTTTGCAGGGCTATCGCTTGCTCTTTGGTTTCCACTCCCTCCGCCACCACTAAATAATCAAATGCATGAGCAATATTGATAACCGCCTTTACGATGGCTAAGCCGCTTGAATCTAGGCGACTAATAAATGAACGATCGATTTTAACGGTGTTAACGGCTAGATCTTGCATAACAGATAAAGACGAATACTCAGTACCAAAGTCATCGATTGAAACTTTAATCCCTCGGCTTTGTAATATTTTGATCCGGTCTATCATGATGTCTTTATCAAATGAAAAGACCGACTCGGTGATTTCTAAGTGTAATAATGTCGGTTTGAGGCCACTGGCGAGCAGCGCTTCTTCAACAATCGTTATAAAGTCATCGGTCTGTAACTGGCTTACCGATACGTTCACACTCACCGCTATGGGTTTAGGCCAAGAAGCCGCGACAATGCAGGACCTATTTAATACCCAAGTACCAATTTTCCGAATTAAACCATGTTGCTCGGCGATAGGAATAAATTCCACCGGAGAAATATGCTCTTCGTCTTTTTTCCAGCGTAAAAGGGCTTCAAATGCGCATATTTCACTGTTGTCAGAAGCCATAATAGGTTGAAAACACAGACTCAGTTCTTTGTTTTCCAGGGCTCTTGCCAAACCGTCTTTGAGAAATTGTTCTCGGGTCAGCATGCTACCCAATTCCTTTGAAAAGACCCCAGAGGTAGAAATAGCGCGTTTCTTTTGATGATACATAGCCATGTCGGCAAGCTGAATAAGCTTAAGCTCATTGTCGGCATGCTGTGGATAAAGCGAGATACCTATTGTTGCGCCCAAAGAAAGCTGAGCATTATCAAATAAATACGCCTCTGATATAAAATCGATTAAGGTTTTTGCTTGGGCTACTGCTGCAGATTGTTGCGTATTGGGCAGGGCAATTAAGAATTCATCACCGCCCCAACGACATAATAATTGTTGATCTTTGCAATGTTCTTTGAGGCGCAGGGCGGTTTGCGTCAGTATTTGGTCACCAGCATCGTGACCAATGGTGTCATTAATTTTTTTAAAACCATCTAAATCGATAAATAACAATGCCATGGGTTGATGTTTCTCAATACACGTATTGAGCGTCGACTTTAAATGGTTTAAAAAAGCAGTGCGATTGAATAGGCCAGTTAATGGGTCAAGGTTTGAGAGCTCGTATATTTTACGCGTACGTTTTTCTACCTGCGCTTCCATATGTTGTACAAGCAACGCATTCTCATTTTTTAGACGTATCGCTTGGCTAGTAAATTCAGCCGCTTTTTTGGCACTGATGCTCATCACTAACCCAAACGAGATACCTAATACGCCTAACACTTGGCGGTAATCATCACTAGATAACAGTAGTGCAATTGAAAAAGGTACTAGCAAGATAAATGAATAAGCCATCGCCGTTTTTTTGTGAGCGGCAAGGACACTTGCTGCGCCTCCGGCCATGGCTGCGACAATAATAATGGTACTGGCTAACTCTACGGTATCTGCGGTCGAGTAAACACCTAAGCAGTAAACACACCACATTATTGCGGTAGCAAAAGTAACTGTTATAAATCGTAGAATTGCGCGTCGACCGTCATATTCTTGGCCTTTTTGTTTGATGCGCCACCAAGTTGAATCAATAAATCGGATGATAATGACTACAACCATTACAGCCCACCAAGCGTATTTAAAGCTTGCTAAATTGGAGTTGTCAAAAGCGAAAACCAGCATGGTTGCAGCAAAGAAAGAAACAAGAATACCGCCGATGCTATTTTGGTAGAGCATGGCGGCGGCGTCTTGTTGGGCTTTTTTGTTAAGAGATTGATTGCTGTTAATAATATTTACTTCCCTACAGCCGGTATAGCAATTAATTTAGCACAGCCAATCATATCTATAGCATATTAATCGGTCAATTAGACAAATGACTATCTAAACCGAGCGCCTTTTTACCCTGTTCAAACGTGATGTCGACAGGAATGTTAGCGTCAGTCAGGCGTTGTAAATCGTTGGCAAGTGTCGCTTTAATTATGCCTTTTTCTGCCACTAGATTGCTCACGCCGTCGTAATCACCGTCGCCTTGTAAAGTGAGTATTTCCCGTGATAACGCATCGATGGCTTCACCCATTTTGTCCATGTTCACTGCATATAACCCTTCAGAATTACGACTAAATGCGCCATGTTCTTGGAAAAAATTAAAGCGGATCATATTAGCTTTGCCGTGGGCGCTTGATGCACCAAAGCGCACTGAGCGGAAAATCCCTGCCATAAATGTAGTGTAATAATCCTCTAGTTTACCTTCAGTGATAACGCCTTTATCTAATAGTTGACTCACCATATATAACCCCAATATATCTGCTTTGCCTTCTTCCAATGCTGAAGCATGCTCTTTTAACGCTTGGCGCACGGTGCCTTTGCCATTAATCGTATTTTTAACGCCCAACCCATGCGCGACTTCATGAAACATGGTATTAGCAAAAAACGCATCAAAGGTAATGTTATCTCGTTGCTCGGGTACCATCAGTTTTTGGGCGATAGGCACTAAAATATTCTCAAACTTAGCCCGCATTGCGTTTTTAAGCTGCAAGCGGCGAGTGCCTTTTTCCAATTGCACTTGCTCATCATTTGGCAAGTTAATGGCAATTGTTTTACTGCCAGCATTGGAATGACCTGCGTAATAAATCACATCGTATGCGTTTAAGTCAGCATTGGCCCCCGGCATTTCCTGCTTATAAATATCAGTAACGGGTAAGTTGGTTTGTAGCTCGGGCAAGTAAGCTGCATATTTGCTCAGGCGTTCACTCCAGCTGAGATCTTTAAGTAAAACGTAAGCTTCAAACGCTGCCCGATAACCAAATAGCTGGTCTTCATAAGTTTCGATTGGCCCTATGACTAATTCAATGGGGTTGCTTTTCATGTCCATCCAAGCGAAATCAGAAATCTGATATTCATTGCTTAGTAACGCATCTGCACGTAAGCGTAAGTAGTTCGCAAAAGTGGCATCATCGGCAAGCTCAGCCGCTTGTTTTAATAAGGTCGCCGCTTTTTGTAATGGAGCAGCAAAGTACTGTGCATAGGGTATGGCTTTCAAGGAACCGTCTTGGCTGCGCACAACCATAGAATAAAGGCCAGTTTTATCGGCAAATTCGCTGTTTTCAAATTCTGCTTTGCTCATATCTTGAGGGTAAAACTCAGCGCCTAGCGGCTTTTCTTCGGTGTTATTTAAAAATGGCTTATCACCGTTTAACCGATCCCAAGGGCCGTAGTTAATATCCGCAAAGCGACGTACGTCATTATTGCTAATACGGCTTAAAAATTGGTCTTTATCTGAGCCATAAGCTTGCTGCCAAAATAATTCGTCCATAATTTGGCTCGCGTCGATCAACAGCGCTAGCATGTTTTTTTGATTGCTAGAAAGAGACGTTAAGTCAGCGGTTAATGGCACGGATTGATATATATCTAAGCGATTTTTAGCATCAGGAAGCACATCAAGAGATGATGAAGCTACAATAGGTTTAGGTAAGGCGCTTGAAACTGAATTTGTCGATGAAGCACAGCCCGAGGTCAATGCGGCTAAGCATATCGTGCTGACAATGGATTTTTTCCACATGATGAAACCTTAAAATGGTAAAAGTAAGCATTCTTTTATCATGACAAAAGCGTCGAGTAAATTAGCTAAGCGCACAGATATTTTTAAAGTCTCATCGTAGAAGTAAAATTCTATGTTAGGATTATTTGAACGTCGCGGATGAAACAGCACAAGCTATTCTAAAAATAGCTTCGTCAATAATATCAAACGCTTGGATGCATATTGCTGCTAGCTGGCCTATATAGGCCAGCTAGCTTAATATTAAGTGACACTCAATAGGTTGAAACATGTCTACAGAAAATGCGTTATTAACCATCTTGGTCGAAAAAATTAACAACGATACGTTAGTCTTACCAACGCTCCCGGCGATCGCATTGAAAGTGCGTAAAGCCGCTGATGATCCGAATATCAATCTAAACGCGATGGCTGATGTGATTGGGCAAGACCCTTCGCTTTGTGCGCGTATGATCAAGATATCTAACAGTTCTTATATGGGCCGCAGTGTCAAAGTGACCTCTACCTCGCAAGCTGTAACGCGTATCGGTCTGCGTCAGATTAAAAATATTGCCACCGCGCTCGCCATGGAGCAGTTGTTTGTATCGAAAAACGAGATCGTGAAAATCTATTTGGACGATGTGTGGCAGCAGAATTTGAAAGTGGTTGCTGCAGCGATGGCTGTGATGCAACTGCATGTCAAAGAAACAAAGAATCGTACCCTGAATCTTGACACCATGACCTTAGCGGCACTAGTTCACAATATCGGTGTATTGCCTATTCTGACCGAAGCAGAGCGTCACCCAGAAGTATTCGCTAATCCTACGTTCTTAAATGTGGCAATCGATAAATTAGCGGGTCGAATTGGCGCAAGTATTATGCGCGAATGGGGCTTTGAAAATGAATTTGTCAGCGTAGCGAGAAGTTGGAGCGATATGACGGTGCAAACGAACCTGATTTCATATCTTGATTTCACGCGTTTAGGTGCGGTTATGGCCGGACAATTTGATAGTCAAAAAGATACGATCCTAAATTTAGCCGTTCAAAAAGAAATATTTAAAGACTTGTCAGTTCTGCAATCTGATGATTATCAGGAATTATACGATAGTGCACTCGCTATTTTTGCATAGAACTTAGCAGGAACTATTATTGTGCAATAAAGTAAAAAGCCAGCTTCAGCTGGCTTTTTTTATAAGGTTTGATTTAACGAAGAATTATTCGCTATCTTGTTGCAGATTGAAAATTTCAACCAAACGTTTTGAAAAGCGCACAATTTCAGCAGACATAAGTGCAAAATCGGCATCCATTTTGGCTAATTTATCTTCTCTGGGAATATCATCATTTTGCTCAGTCATTACATCGGTGAATTTTAAACGTTTGACTGCCATATCTTCTTGCAATAAAGCACTGAAGGTCTCATCCCATTCAATGGCTATTTTTTGCACAGTTTTACCTGCGCTTAGATGATTCATTATTTCTTCACTGGAAAGGTCTTGGTTCTTACACCGCACAATTGCACCGTCTTCTTCCATTGAGCGCAATTCAGCTTCTTCAAGTATAACCACATCATTAGGCACTGAATTATCAGTAAGCCAATGCGTTAACTCTTCTTGTACACTTTGCTTCGCTAGTGGCACTACTGGCAACGAACCAAGTGCTTTGCGTAACATCGCTAAAAATGTTTCTGCTTTACCATCAGCACTGGCATCTACGACGACCAGATTATCTTGCGTAGAAATAAAACCATGGCTAAAACTATTTTTGGTAAACGCTTGGGGTAGCAAACGCTGCACAATTTCTTCTTTCATTTCTTGTTGGGCTTTTTTACCCACATTTGAACCCGTTTCTGCTTCGACCAGTGCAACTTTCTCCGCAAGCTCAGCATTGATGACAGCAGCTGGCAGTAAACGCTCTTGCTTCTTCAGTGTTACCCAGAACTTACCGGCTGCGCTATGTACTAGCATATCGCCTTGGCCAAGAGGCGACGTCCAGCCCATAGTGGCTAACTCTTGTGAACCACAAGGACGAAATGGAAATTCGGCGAGCTTATCTTGGATGTCGTCTTCGGTTAAATCGAGTACTTGGGTAAGATGATAGAGTTTAAGGTTTTTGAACCACATAAATTAATGTCCGTTGATAGAGGATGAATACGATTGGGGATAAATAAAAATGGCCGCTAGCCTAGCAGCCTTTAAGCAAAACTGCCAAACCTAGCGTCAAGAATGTAACGGGATGGTGATTAAGTATTGTAAGCCTTGTCCTGGCTTACTGAATACTTCTATATCGCCTTTCAAGGTCTGAGTGACTAGGTTATACATAATATGTGTACCCAAACCGCTTCCGCCTTTTCCGCGTTTAGTGGTATAAAATGCATCAAAGTGTTGAGCAAGTGAATCTTTTGGCAACCCTTTACCGTTATCACGGTAGTCAATGGTTAACGTTTCAGGTTGCTGAAAAATCTTAATATCTATGGTGCCTTTAGTGAGCTCTTCAAACCCATGAATAATAGAATTCATTATCATATTGGTGAAAATTTGCGCCAACATACCGGGCGCGCACACAATTATGACCTCATCTGGGCAACTAATATTGATTACGTGTTGCGTCTTTTTCAGGCTAGGGGCTAAAGACTGTATGACTTCATTAAGATATTCCTTAATATTAATTTCCCGCTCAGCTTCACTCGCTTGATCGACGGCAACCTGTTTAAAGCTGGAAATCAAGTTTGATGCGCGGTTCAAGTTGTTGGTCAACAATGTGATGGTTTGTTGTGCATCCGATATGAACGTACTCATTGTGCTGCCAGTTAAGGTTTTTTCTTGGTAAGCCTTTTCAAGCGTGTTTAAACGTTCCTGTAAGAAGCTGGTGGCTGTAACACCGACTCCTAGAGGTGTATTTACATCGTGAGCTATGCCCGCGACTAACCCACCGAGGGACGCCATGCGTTCTGACTCTACCAACTGGTCTTTGGCTAATTGTAGGGTGTCCATCGATGATGCTAATTCACTGTTGCGCTTTCGAAGTTCGTCCTCGATAAACTGACGGTTTTCGTTTTCTTGACGCAACTCCCGTTGATTAACAATTAGCTCATCTTTTTGTTGTTCCAAATCGAGCATTATTTTACTTAAAGTAGCGGTTTTTTTAGCGACCTCCTGCTCCAATGAAATATTGTGTTCATCAAGCATACGGTTGGCTTCTCGCAATTCCGCCTGAGTACCGTTTAAGCGATTCTGAAAGTCAGCCATCCCGTCAACCAAGCCGTTGTATGCATGTTCCAACAAGGTAAATTCATTATCTTCAGCGACGTTTAAATGCAGTTTTGATGATTCTAAATCGTCAATATCGAAGTCTGATATCTGTTGGCGTAATTCATTTAGTGGGTTAGTTAGCATCGTTCTAAACGCACTCATAAACAGAAATACCAGAAAGGCAGTTTTAATGATGGCATTGCCAATTAGAAAGAAAATACCCACTTCAATTCGACTAAATATAATTTGTGCACTGGAGTACAAAGTGACATCGCCGACTAACGACGTTCGTCCAGAAAACTCAAATATTAAAGGAAAACTATAACCAAACGTTCCGCCGATATTATCCTGTACCGTTCCCTTGAGAATGGGTGATTGAGGCTGTTCAGCGGTGCGGCCTAAATTGGCAATATACTGACCATTCTCGTCCCGTATTTGTACGCCTTCTACTATGGGCAATTCCATTAATCCAGTGGCAATTGACTTAGCTTGTGCCATGTTTAATTCCCACATAGCCCTTGTCAAACTGGTACTAAAGGTGTTTTTTAGGGTTTGTAGTTCACCGGCTATGTGACTTTTAGCATTCACATACTCGGTAACTATTTGTCCCACAGTTACTATCAGGGTTAATATAAAATAAACAGACAGAACACGTGTCAAAAGCTTCTTTGATAACGTGCTTTTTTCGTTAGTCATTTGGTAATCCATAGAGGCGATGAAAATTAAGAATATGCGCTATAGATAAAATTAACAAGTCAGTATCAATTATTGCAGTCTAGTTGTAATAAAAAGCAAGTGTTTGAAAATAAGCGATATATTTCACAAATATTACAGAATTAGGGTAAATATTACTGGATTTACGCAAGGTTATTACACTCTTTATGGTAACTTTAATAAATATGTCACGAAGGTAACGAATAATTGCGGACTTTGTCATGAACAGGAAAACAAAAATGGCCAAACGAGTATTACTGGTTGAAGATGAAGCGCCGATCAGAGAAATGTTAAAATTTGTCTTAGAGCAATCTGGCTATGAAACTATCGAAGCGGAAGACTTTGATGTCGCACTAGAAAAGGTGGTTGAACCTTATCCCGATCTTATCCTACTGGATTGGATGCTGCCTGGTGGCAGCGGTGTGCAATTAGCTAAACGTTTAAAGCAACACGAATTTACCCGTGACATTCCGATTATAATGGTGACCGCCCGTGGTGAAGAAGAAGACAAAGTACGTGGTTTGGATTCTGGCGCAGACGATTATGTGACAAAGCCCTTCTCACCAAAAGAGCTTGTAGCGCGTATTAAAGCGGTTATCAGACGTGTAACTCCCACTTCAAGTGACGAACTCATTGAGTTTAGTGGTTTAAAGCTCGACCCTGTTTCTCATCGGGCAACAGCAAACGACGAGCCATTAGACATGGGCCCGACCGAATTTAAGCTACTGCATTTCTTTATGTCTCATACTGAACGTGTATACAGCCGAGAGCAGTTGCTAGATAACGTTTGGGGCACCAATGTTTACGTGGAAGACCGTACCGTCGACGTACACATCAGGCGCTTACGTAAAGCAATATCACGGTTTGGCCACGACAACATGATCCAAACTGTACGCGGCTCTGGTTATCGATTTTCTGTGAAGGTGTAGTCAGAGGGCGCTCAGCTTTCGTACCTAAACTCGGCTGCAAAGGAGAATAGTTGCTGCCATGTATTACCCTTTCTCTTGGCTTAAAAGCCTGGGTCGCTTAGCGGCCTATTTTCTGGTGGTTATTCTACTCGGCTGGTATTTCTCAGAACCGAGTTTGGCTGTGGCTATTGGTGCATTATTATTGCTTGCTAGTCATTATTGGAATATTTATCGTCTTAATCACTGGCTGTGGCAGAGTAAAAAAATAACGCCGCCTAAAGTGAATGGTGTATGGGAACATATCTATGATGGTATCTATACGCTACAACGGCGAAATAGGGCAAAACGAAAAGAACTAGGAATATTAGTTAAGCGCTTTAGAGAAGGGTCAGAAGCGCTGCCGGATGCTGCGGTGGTAGTTGATGCTAACGCGGCCATCATTTGGTGTAACCGCTTGGCGCGTATCGAGTTAGGCTTACGCTGGCCAGACGATGCTGGTCGCAGGATCTATAACTTGGTTCGCCACCCCCAGTTCGTCGAGTTTTATCATAACAAAGATTATGAAAAACCCATTGAGGTACCATCCCCAGTTAACGATCAACGTATTCTTGAGTACCGTATTATGCCCTACGGTGATCAACACTTACTGTTATTAATAAGGGACGTGACTAAGCTGACTCAAATTGAAAAAATGCGCAAAGACTTTGTAGCAAATGTGTCCCACGAATTACGAACACCATTAACAGTCATTAATGGATACTTAGAAACGCTACCCGGTGCGAAAAATATTCCGGAGGCCTTTTTAGCCAAAGCTTTCGAAGAAATGCGCTCGCAATCTACCCGCATGCAATGCCTAATTGAAGAGTTACTCGTCTTGTCACGTATCGAAGCAAGTAGTGAGCGCGGAACAGAAAATATCGTAGATGTGCCGCAGGTTCTGCGTACCATAAAAATTGAAGCCGACACATTAAACGCCAGTAAACAGCACACGATTACTATGGACGTTGACCCAAACCTTCGAATTTATGGTGTAGAGACTGAGCTGCGCAGTGCGTTTTCAAACTTACTGTTTAATGCCATTCATTACACCCAAGACCAAGGTGCCATTCATGTGCAGTGGAAACTTATAGACCAACAAGCTACCTATATAGTGACCGATAACGGCTACGGCATTGAAGCAAAGCACCTTGATCGTTTAACGGAACGATTTTATCGGGTAGACAAAGCGCGTTCACGCAAAACAGGAGGCTCAGGTTTGGGCTTATCTATCGTCAAACATGTATTAAACCACCATAACTCACGCCTACGTATTAAAAGTAAAGTAGCAGAGGGCAGTGAGTTTTCGTTTGCTTTCTCTCCTGAACTGTCCGTAAAGCAGTAGCTTAAATAACTTACTTTGCAAGATGACATAGCTCGAGTTTATATATATCAATCTGTGTCATCTCACTAGTCACTTGAAATAAAAAGAATTTTCTAATATCCCGCTGAATCTCCCTGCTTTTTTATGCGTTTCTGTATGACACTTTTATTAAACTTTTCTGACACTTTTTATATGTAACAAAAATGTCACCGAGCCACGGTAATCTTCGTGCAAATTTTAAAACACATTAAAAAATACTCGTTTATCGGAGAGCACCATGGAACTTAAGAATCTTTTCAAAGCATCAGCAGTAGCCACTGCTTTATTACTCGCTGGTTGTGGTGGAGACATCAATGTTACTCCAACAGTTATAGATAATAGTGTAGACAACAGCGTGTCTAACCCAACAACGGGTGGTGGTGACAGCACAACGAATGTGTGTGCCTCTTATGAAAATACCAGCGGTGAGACGGTTCAAGGAACATACGACGGCCAAGATTGTTCATATTCTACGTCGTTCGTAAGTGCGAGTAACCCATTAACAACAGATGTGACCCTTGCAGATTTGAGCGACGATGGTGTTCATTACTTCTTAGGCTCTCTTGTGATAGGTGAGGGCTGTAACACTGACGGCGGTACTTGTAGCATTGAAACTGACGGACCTACTTTAACCGTAGAAGCTGGCGCGACCGTCGCATTTAATCAATCTACTTCATTCGTATTGGTGAATCGCGGCGCGAATATCGAAGCTGAAGGTACGCTTGATGATCCTATTACATTCACGTCAGTGAATGAATTTACCCGTCTTGATTCAGTAGGGAATGGTCCTCAATATGGCGACTGGGGCGGCATGATGATTGACGGTTTCGGCATTACTGACCAATGTACAGATGCTCAGCGTTCAGCTAGTACATGTAGCGCAGAAAGTGAAGGTGTTACTAGCTACTACGGTGGCAGTGACAACGCGGATGATAGCGGCACAATTAAGTTTGTAAAAATTCACTACGCAGGTGGTTTACCAGCAGGCCAAGAAGCAGGAAATGACTTGAATTCCCTTAGCTTGTTTGCGGTTGGTTCAGGCACTGAAATCGATTATGTCGATATATATCAAGGATTTGACGATGGCATTGAATTATTCGGTGGTGCAGTTGACCTTAAGCACATCGTTATCACAGACACACAAGATGATAGCTTAGATATCGATGCTGGTTGGCAGGGGCGCGCTCAATATGTCCTTATCAAACAAGGTACTGTTGTCAATGCAAGTGGCGTAACGGTTAACATGGGTAATGGAGGTTTTGAATCTGATGGTGTTAAAGGGACGTCTTCAACTGAAGCGCCTGCATCTGCCCCGATTATCGCTAACGTAACAGTCTTAACCACTGACGGTTTATCTATCCGTGATGATGACGAATCAATTGCTATTAAGTTAGACGATATGATTTCTGCTACTTGGTATAACACGCTACTAGTTAAGCCAGTTGCAACCCAAACGTGGTGTATTAACTACAGCGGCGATGCAGCTGAGGTTATTGTTAACGGCACCGTATCAATACATAACTCTGTTGCTGCCTGTGCACAACTGGCTAATACCGGTAGTGAAACGGTTACCTCTGGTAGTGATTCAACCACAGTACAAGAATGGTTTGAAGCCAATTCAAGCGAAGTCGTTGGCGGCAACGCAGACGTATTAGCAGCGAATGGTTTCGCTACCTTAACGACTAGCACTGACATAACAGTACCTGCATTTGATGCCTCTACACTAGATGCATTCTTTGAAGCAACTGACTTCATTGGTGCGGTATCAGACACCGATACTACGTCAGATTGGTACAACTGGGCGAATAACGCGTTTACTAACGCTGCTGCAGACGAGTAACCAATTTTGTATTAGATAAATAGGCGCCTAGTAGCGCCTATTTTTCGATTTATAGCTAGGAGTTTAAGGTGAGCAATCAATACAAACTTAAAAAAGTCGCCTACTCGGTAGGATTAGGACTTTTGGTTAGTACAGGTACAGCGTTCGCGCAAGAAAGCCAGGTAATGGAAGAAGTTGTCGCGACAGGATCTCGACTACAAGGAACTGCTTCTGCCGTTATCGAAGAACGTAAAAATCAGGCTTTTGTTGCTGATATTCTAGGCTCAGAGCAAATCTCACGAACTGGCGACAGCGATGCTGCATCTGCACTGCGCCGAGTGACAGGTTTAACATTAGTAGACGGTAAGTTTATCTATGTGCGCGGTTTAGGCCAGAGATACTCTAGCGCCCGTTTAAACGGCGCAAGCATTCCCAGCCCCGATTTAACACGTAATGTTATTCCCTTGGATATCTTCCCAGCAAACGTGATAGAAAGCTTATCGGTACAAAAAGCCTATTCGCCGAATATGCCAGCCGCCTTTGGTGGTGGTAACGTCGACATTCGCACTAAAGCGATACCGACCCAATTTGTCTCAGGTATTCAGATTGGTATTGAGGGCAATAGTAACAATTCTGACGGGTATACCTACAGCCGTGATGACAGTGGCATTCCTCAGGCATTAACCGATGCTATTCCGTATTATCGTGGTGATTTTGGCTTAGCGAATATTATCGCTAAAGATAACTTGGTCTCGGGTGATACCACTGCTGCTGCGCAAGCAAACGTGATTAATAAAACGTTAGCCAAGTCGGTTCCTCGGAACCTGACACTAAAAGATGAATCGCTAGACCCCAACTATTCTGCCCAGGCCTTTATCGGGAATAGTTTCGATGAGGAATTTTTAGGTGGTCAAATCGGCTTTTTAGCGTCTTTAGCGTATGACAACAAGTGGACGTATTCAGACCGCTCTAGCGCTGTGACCAGTGCAACACCAACAAGTGATTGTTCTAGTGAACTTGCGACTGCAGAAGATGTTCAAAATTCTTGTTTTGATACCTTTGCAGAGTCACAGATGACAACGCAGGAAGAGCGCCTAAACGGGCTGTTTAGCGTGGGTTATAAGTTAAATAACCATAGCGTCAGCTATACCAAAATTTACATCGAAGATAATGAAGATGAATCGGAAATTTCTATTTCACAAAATCCGAGTCAAAATATTACGATTGCTGCTGACAACGAAGCCGATCGTACCCATAGCTTCAACTACGAAGAACGCACCCTGGATGTAGACCAGTTCCGTGGGCAGCACACCTTCCTTGACTACATGGGTGTTGGCGTTGATTGGCAATACACTGAGTCGAGCGCTGAAACAAATAACCCTTTAAATGTGGCTTATGAGTTTACGGATACTTATGACGACGGCGCATATACTGGGTCATTTATTGATGGTGCTCAGGGGCGTGCTAACTACCAGTTTGTTGATATGGAAGACAACATGAAGTCTTGGGGTGGCAATGTCACGCTACCTTTAACATTCCAGAATTTGGAAGTTGAATTAAAAGGCGGTTGGGATTTTGTAGACCGTGCTCGTCTTTATACAACCTCGAGCTTCTTTCTTGATAATAGTAACTCGTCGATTGTTGTGAACGATAATGAGTCAGACATTCTGTCGATAACGAACTACCTGACAGACGAGTTCATCGATACGAATATGTTGATTAACTTTAACGAACCCATTGCCCCAGAAGCTGATGATTATTTAGCTGCGCAGAAAATTGATGCAGGTTATGCCGCTTTTGATGTTTTCTACAAAGGCATTTGGCGGATAAGCGGTGGTTTGCGATACGAATCATTTAAGCAAGTTTCGTTGTCGTCTTCGAGTTTGATATTCACCAAAGAAGATTCAGATAACTATTACAGTGAAGAAGACATTCTTAACGGTACCGTAAATGATGATGACTTCTATCCTGCGCTAAGTTTGACTTACGTCGGTGGCGATGATTACCAGTTGCGCTTCGGTTATGGTGAAACCGTAGTTCGCCCAGATTTACGTGAAGTTGTGCCGGTTGGCTATAACGATCCCTTAACGGATATTCGCACCACGGGTAGCACTACGCTTAGCTCAACAACATTAAAAAACTACGATTTACGCTACGAGTTATATTTCGACGATGGGGATAACCTCGCCATTTCTGGTTTTTATAAAGATATCGCTAACCCGATTGAAACCGTACTCAATGTGGGTGACTCAAGTTATACCGCCAGTTTCACTAACGGTGAAACAGCTGAAGTTTATGGTGTTGAAGCTGAGTGGTTATATGACTTGAGCTGGGCAGCGGATGGCTTCTTTACTTCAGGTAATATCACCTTAAGTGATTCTGAAGTGAAAATTGACGCTGCTTCAGCAGGTAATTTAACCAATACGTCTAAGCGGATGACAGGTCATTCTCAATATGTTGTTAATATGCAGTTGAGTTATGATTCTGCAAACGGTAACCACAGTGGCTCGTTGGTTTACAACGTCTTCGGTGAGCGTATTTTAGCGTCAGGTATTAATGGCCGTGAAGATTCGTTTGAACAACCATTTCATTCATTGGATGCCACCTATTCTTACTACCCAGATTTTAACACCACCGTCAAATTGACGGTAAAAAACCTAATGGGCGAAGATCAGGAAGTGACACAGAGTGGGCTTTCAGTCAGAACTCGTTCAATTGGCACAACGGTTAAGTTGAGCTACAAATACGATTTCTAAGTGAATTTAGCACATAAAAAATAGCCGCTTTTGCGGCTATTTTTTTGCCTTTTTACCCTACTGAATTAACTGGTATTGCTTTACCGCTGTGTCGGTTTGCAATCCAAAATGGCCTAATGCATAAGTGAATGTTGCGTCTTCATTCGCGATACAGCTGCTATGCACACCGCCAACGTTACAGCTACCTGTTGAACATACTATCTGATCAATGTAACTTTTAATGGAATACACCTTCTCCCCAAGGGGCACGGTATAAATGCTGTCCAAAAACGGATTGTAAACCGACAAACCAGCTGAGCCACAGGTAGAGCTCCACACATTAAACGGATAGTAACCACAGTTTTTTAATCCTAAAAATGCCCCTGCGATCCCTACAAAATTATCCACTTGACTGGCAGCCGCCAACTTATCAATTTGCTGAGCCGCTAAGGTTGCACCCATTGAATGGCCAATAACATCAATTTTGCCAGTGCAACTGGACGTTAAGGCACTTTGAATGGCTTGGCGTACCGGTGTTTCTTCGCTACCACTATGGTTGTTACAAGCAGCGCAGTTATACCAACTCCAGCAGATAAACGTGGTCTCAGCGAGAGTTTAAAATGGCATTATCAAGGCGCACAAATGAATTAATAGTGCACTATTTTGATTTTGAGGAACGCAGAGTATGTTTTTTTAAAACACGCCCTTTGGGAATACCCCAGCGAACATTGCGCTACGTTTTCGTTATTTGAAAGGGTAAAGCCATTCCTTCATAGCGAGGCCTTGCTCAAAATCCGCTGGATGTATTCTGAGCTCTACTTTTATCTGCTGGAATTGGTATTGTCCCAATCTGGACGGTAAATATCGCTTGGGCTATAGCCATTACTAAGTAAATGGTTATAAGTGTTGTCCCAACTTGCAGGGGTAGCAGTATTGCCATGAACTATCATAACGGCGTCTTTACATGCTAATGCGCTAAATGGTATCAGCATACATATCAACGAGCTGATTAGGAATTTACGATACTTCTTATTTTTGACATTATCGTGACCTCTTTTATTGTTGTTAGAATGGTAACGATACTTAATATAGATGCGCCAAGTGGAAGCTGAAATAGTACTTTAGCACTGTGATTTTTATTGAAATTTGGGCGAGTGTAGGTCAATTTGCGTGAGGTATTTATAAGAAAGCCCCTGATTGTGCGTCAGGGGTAAAGCCAGATGCGAAAAGCTCAGGGCTAAAATTGCTCTTCGTAACGACTGACTTCTGCATAAACTAAACTGCTGCCATCTCGCTGTAATAGCAGTATTTGATAAGGCATAAATTTATCGCCCATCTCCATACCTGGGGAGCCAGTTGGCATGCCTGGTACCGCAAGGCCGATAGCTTTTGTTGGCACATCGTTTAAAAACTGTTTTATAAATTTACTCGGTACATGCCCTTCAAATACATAGCCATTTTCAGAAACTGCACTATGACAAGAACGGTAGCGGGGAGATATATCGAAATTAAATCTTACGTCTTCTAGGTCCGGTAAGTTAACTGCGCTGGTGGATATTCCTTGATTTTCTAGATGACTTATCCATTTTTTACAGCAGCCACAAGACGGTGTTTTGTAGACCCTTAAGCTGACATTTTTCTCACTTTGCGTGGAGTCAGGAATGTGTTGAGTTGTTTGCTCTAGGGACTTCGGCACTGGCTCTGAACAACCTATTAATACCGACAATGCTAAAGTGAGTAAAAGAATAATATGCTGTGAATGCATGTAAACCTCGTTATTTTGACCAATGAATATGAGTGATTTTCCATACGTTATGGACTTTTTTTAGTACGATTGTTTCAAAGCCAATATAATCCAAGATTTTGTCTTTATACTCGCCTTGGGTACGCTTTCTGGCCACTGAGTAAGCAAGGTCGCCCATTTTGTAAACCTGCTGCTCCAGCAGTGTGCTGGTCATATGGGATAAGAACTTCATATCGGCTAACATATGGTGGTTGGCATATTCGTCGGCTGAGCGCTCGACACCACCTTCAAATATTAATACGTCATCAGCCAGCGTCGCGCGAGCTGCAATTTTGTTATTCTGTTGAAGTGCTCGATGAAATGCCATGACTGTTTTTGCGGGGGCCAACTCGAGCCCAGCAAACATGGACTCGTTTGTTTCATGTACTTCATTGCCATGGGCATAGGTGATGGCTGAAAATGATGCATAGAATATAACTGCGCCTGCAATTAATGAATTATTTAGGACGTTTTGTGCCATTTTTTACCTCTGTTATTTAAATTTATCGTAGAATTTAGTGGCTCACAGGACCCACTAATGTAGTGAATATACTGGTAGTGATCAGCACACCTATACCAATAAGGCCCTCAATCGCGATAGATTTTTTCAGTGGTGATGGGTTTTGGTTACGTATCAGTTCGGGCACCAAAGAAAATTTATGCCATGCACCTAGTAATAGCATACTGGCGACCAAGGTTAATTTTAGTAACAGTAATTGTCCGTAGCGCGAGGTAAATAACTCGCCAATCGAATCGACGAGCATGAATATTAAGATAGCGCCACATACAATCAGTGACGCCACAATAAACATAGCCACCTGACCAAATTGATGCATAACGACACCTAACTTATCACTCGGGAGTTGACGACAACTTGCGTACAGCGGCCATATCGCACCTGCCCAACTTGCTAAAGCAAATACATGCAAGGTTAACAAAGCCTGAGCCATTGCACCTAGCTCGACCGAGTGTCCTGACAGCGAAAAACTGGCGGCAAATATTAAGCCGATTATCACTCCTACTGAATATTGAACCAGAGAAGGCGGAAGTAATAAGTGTCGTTGCCTTTGGTATATCCAAACCAGCCAGCCCAAGGCCAATACTAGACTCATAATTCGCCACAGAGTGTGTGTTCCTAGTACTGATTGCCAAGCGATGTTCAGCATCAGGCTATCAAACATACCCGAAAATCCAACTTCAGCCATCGAACCTGCTTGTAAAGGCAGATACCACAACGCGACCACAAGTGAAGCAACGACCCATTTGAGTTGCCAGCGATAAATGCCTGAACGATATTCAACAGCCTTTGTAGTATCACTGCCTTGTTCTCGTGTTTGCAAGTAAGTGACTAATCCACCACCAATAAATGCAGCGATACCGACATAGCTAACCAGTTTTGTCAGGAGTAACAAAATTGACCAAATGGATACATCCATGCGCCAGCGTTACCTAGTGTTGATGTACGTTGTGAGCTGTACCTTTCATTGGCATTTCTTTCATCATGTCTGGTCCGTGCAAGGTAAACAGATATTCACCAGACATTTTATGGCCATCTTCACCTAACGCAGTCCAATCAACCCCATAAGTGCCCGTTGCTAGAGCAGGTAACGGCCATTGATAAGTAACTGCAGCATCCGCACTGGGCTTGAAACCAAACGCTACTGACGCTTGATTGTCGTTGCTAACGCTTACTTTGATGAGACGCACTTTACCACTAAAGGTGAGCGATAACTCGCTTGGGCTGTCCATTAGCATCGCGTCTTGTGCAGGAGAAGTCTGTTTGAGTCCAACATGCGCCCAACTTGAGGCACTGATAGCTAGCCCTAAAAGACACGCTGCGATTTTAATTTTTTTCATTTGAATCTCGATAATAGAGTTGATGTCACTGTTTTTTATTTAAAAAGGGTTAGGGAGCTAATGTGGTTAAAACCAAAAGCGTAAGCCGGCCACCACGCTAGTACTACTAACTTCCTCTTCTCTAGCTCGGGCAAAGTCAGCACTGTTACCAAATTTTGTCGTCCACTCTATCCCTACGTACGGCGCAAACTGTCTTGAAAACTCATAACGCAAACGAATACCGGCACTGAGATCAGATAATCCCTTACCAATACCATTCACCTCATCGTCTTTGCCGTTAAGACTGGTTTCAATGCGACTTTGTAGTACTAATCGTTGGGTAAGCAGTAACTCATACTCCGCTTCTGCTGATATAGCGGTACGACCACTTTCGCCTATATATGCGCTGACATCGATTTCAAACCAATAGGGAGCAAGTCCTTGAAAACCAAAGGTTAACCATTGGCGATTTCGACCTTCATCATATTGGTCAAATCTAGCGCCTAGTTGGGTGTCCCAATATGCTGAAACCGCGTGAGACCAGAGAAACTCAGTCTGGCTTTCTACAAGTTTGCCTCTAACAATGTCGCCTTCTGCTTTAAACACAGCACGGTCAAAGGTGGTGCCAGACCAACCTTGAACGTCGTAGACGGTACTATTTTCATCGTCGTTATACTCCAATCGGTCCGCTAATACTGACCAAAAACTGTGTTCGTCTGCTAAGGTGAGTCGCCCAGGTCCGGCTAACGCATAAGGGCCGTCGGTGAGAGTGTAGCCAGATGAATATGCATGTGGATCCCGGGCATTTTCTGGCGCATCGCCGCCTTGGGGTTGCATTTCCATGGCTGATTGGCCCATTTCAGAGTGATCCATGGAGGCGTTATCTTTCGCGCCCATGTCCATCGTGCTGTGATCCATTTCGGAGTGATCCATGAAGGCGTTATCTTTCGCGCCCATGTCCATCGTGCTGTGATCCATTTCGGAGTGATCCATGAAGGCGTTATCTTTCGCGCCCATGTCCATCTTACTGTGATCCAATTCGGAGTGATCTTTAACGCCTGAGGTCTGCGTTTTTACCGTGGTATTTTGCGCGGTATATTGTTGCGCCCCAAGATTGTGGCTAGTCAATATGGTACTAGCAGATAATAAGACACCAACAGTTGAAAGGCTTATTAGAGAATTTATCATGCGACCACCACTTCGCGGAACATGCCCGCATCCATATGAAATAAAAGGTGACAATGCCAAGCCCACCGCCCCACATCATGGGGTGTCGTTAAGAAGCTAATACGCTGAGCAGGTTGTACCGGGATTGTGTGACGCCGCACTTGGACCTGGGATTGCTCATTTTCGAGATCACTCCACATACCGTGTAGATGCATGGGGTGCGTCATCATAGTATCGTTTTGCAAAATGACTCTTACACGTTGATTATGCTTCATGTGTACTGGCGTACTCTCACCGAACTCAAGACCGTCAATTGACCAACTGTAACGCTCCATATTGCCTGTTAGATGTAACTCAATTTCAGCTTCTGGCTCACGATGATCGGTAATCCCGTCGATAGAATGCAGATCAGCAAGGGTCAGAACACGTCGGCCGTTTTTCCGAAGACCAATTCCCGGATCGTCTAAATTAGTACGTGGCATATCTACGCGCATATCTGTTGACGGGCCGTACTCTGTTCTCGCGTGACGTACCTTAGTTGATGCGACAGCTAAAGCGTTGTCTTGCATGCTATGTTGGCCATGATCCATTGATGCATCCATACCAGACATGTTCGACATATCGCCCATCATGTCGGCCATGGTTAACCATTCAACTGGGTCTAGTGCTGGCACTGGTGCGTTAAGTCCTTCCGCGATTGCCAGCGTGCCTTGGGCATAACCGCTGCGGTCCATACTTTGGGCAAATAGGGTATAGGCGTCATTTTTAGGTTGCACAATGACATCGTAGGTTTCACCCGGGCCAAAGCGAAACTCGTCAACACTGACGGGCTCAACGTTTTGACCATCAGCTTGAACGACCGTCATTTTTAATTCAGGAATACGCACATCGAAAAAGCTATTGCTTGAGCCGTTAATGAAGCGCAAGCGGACTTTTTCTCCGGCTTTGAATATACCCCGCCAATTGCCCATAGGCGTAGTGCCATTCATTAGGTAGGTCAGGGTAGCGTTAGACAAATCCGCCAAATCTGTGGGACTCATACGCATCTCGTTCCACATTTTGCGGTTGGCTAATGCGCTGTTTAAGCCATTTCTAGATACATCTTTAACAAAGTCTTGCACCGTAGGTTGATTGAAATTGTAATAATCACTTTGGGTTTTCAATTTGCCGAATACTTTCATCGGATTTTCATCCGTCCAGTCAGATAACTGCACCACGAGATCCCGATCGCTCTCTATGATCTCTGTTTCCCTGGGCTCGATAACCAACGCGCCATACATGCCGGTCATTTCTTGAAATCCACTGTGGGAGTGATACCAATATGTGCCACTTTGATTTAAGGTGAAGCGGTAGGTGAAGGTTTCACCAGGCATAATACCGGGGTAACTCAAACCTGGCACACCATCCATCTGGTAAGGCAGAATAATGCCATGCCAATGAATGGAACTCGGCACGTTCAAGCGGTTTGTTACATTAATAGTAACTTCGTCGCCCTCGACGAGACGAATCGTTGGCGCAGGTATAGAGCCATTTATGGTGGTTCCCATACGTACAACGCCGGTGAAATTGACAGGGGCGGCGCCAATTTCCAAATTAATCGTTTTACCACTCAGTTGGGGGGCATAGCCTGTAGAGGTTAAACTCTGAGAGCGAGGCGCGCCGTGTAATACCGTTGGAACCGAGGTCAATACTCCGCCGATTGCCAATCCTTGCACAAAGCGGCGACGTGGCAATGACTCAGGAAACTGCCGAGTAAACGAATTCATTCTTTATCACCTTTATCTTCTACTTCAATGCTGCCAGTCTACTTAACTGCACCTGTCATAGACATGACCTAAAGATGACAAAGTTGTAATCTTACGGTCACCTTACTGTTAGGTAGACTAGCGCATGCTTAAGAACATCTACCAAGGCTAAAACTGAATATGCGATTACTCATAGTAGAAGATGAAGTGAAAACCGGTGATTACCTGAAGCAGGGCTTAACTGAATCCGGGTTTATGGTGTCTTTGGCGCGTAATGGCTTAGATGGACATCATCAAGCGATGACTGAATCCTTTGATGTGATTATTTTAGATGTGATGCTGCCCGATGTGAGTGGCTTGCGCATAATACAGTCCATGCGTGAGGCGAATAATCACACACCCGTCCTTTTTTTGTCAGCACGAGACAGCGTTGACGATAGGGTAAAAGGCCTTGAATTAGGGGCTGATGATTACTTAATCAAGCCATTTGCTTTTTCTGAGGTACTCGCGCGCGTACGCACATTACTCAGACGTGGTCAAATTACGCAAGTGCAAGATCAACTGCATGTGGCCGATTTACACTTGGATTTGCCTAAGCGTAAAGTGATGCGTAATGGGACGAAAATTTCCTTGAGCCATAAAGAGTTTTGCTTACTTGAATTATTGGTGCGCAGACGTGGAGAAGTGCTACCTCGTTCGCTGATTGCATCTCAGGTGTGGGATATGAATTTTGATAGTGATACCAACGTTATTGACGTGGCTATTCGACGATTACGGGCAAAAATTGACGATAACTTCGAGCCGAAATTAATTCATACCGTTCGTGGTATGGGTTATAAGCTGGACGAAGAGAAAACTGATGAAAATAGTTAGTCGAAGGCCCATGTCACTCACCATTAGAGTGGTGTTGTTTGTCGCGATAACCATCTCAGTGTGTCTTATTTTAGTACGTCATTTACTGATCAGTTCGATTGAACATCATTTTATCCAACAAGATGGGGAAGAGCTCGCTGTTATTGTGCATTCCATCGAGGATATCTTAGTACAGCACAATGGACAAGTTACTGACGAACAACAGAGTTTATCGCTAGCTGTGGCGGGGCATCACGGAGTCTTCTATCAAGTTTCTATGGGGGATAGTAGGCCTTTCTTCAGTAATTCAGAATTAGATTTCGTCGATGCGGCGAAAGAGGCGCCCGTATCCACTCAATTCAATCAAAGTGACATTCAGCACTGGCAGCTCGGTGACAATATGTATCGAGGAGTAGTGACGTTAATTAAAACTCCGAATGCAGAGTATCGGGTTATCAGCGCTATAGACATGAGTTTTCACACGCATTTTCTAACGGAATTACGACATAGTTTATGGTACATATTACTTGGTTCATGCCTACTCACATTATTAGCAGCATGGCTGGCTGTATATCAAGGGTTGAACCCTTTACGTGGTTTGAGTGACAAAATGAGGCATATTCAAACTAATAAGCTCGACGTGCGGCTAGATAAACATGCTGTGCCTTTAGAACTAGAAGATATGGTCCACTCGTTCAATCATATGCTTAATCGCCTCGAAGAAGGATTTCAGCGCTTATCTCATTTTAGTGCTGATATTGCCCACGAATTGCGCACCCCTTTAACAAATATTATTACTCAAACCCAAGTGAGCTTGTCTAAAGTACGTACTAACGACGAATATCGTGACTTGTTATTCTCGAACTTAGAAGAACAAGAGCGTTTGAATAAAATGATCAGCGACATGCTATTACTGGCTAAGAGTCAAAACGGTTTAATCAAGCCGCAGAAACAGAGCTTGTATCTTAAAGATGAAATCAACGCCTTGTTTGAATTCTTTGAAGCGTTAGCGGAAGAGTCACAGATTAGATTACAACTAACAGGTGTCATGGCTTATGTCAGTGCCGATCAGACCTTGTTACGTCATGCGCTGACGAATTTATTATCGAATGCGATCCGCCATACTTTGGCTGGGGAAACCGTCACCGTTCGACTTAGCGAACAAAGCCCAGATATGATCAGTATTTCGGTACACAACCCTGGCGATACAATTCCTCAGGAACATTTAACACACCTGTTCGACCGCTTTTATCGAGTTGATCCATCCCGCCAGCGTCACAGTGATGGTGCAGGTTTAGGGTTAGCCATCGCCAAAGCCATCATCGAAGCCCAGGGGGGGATGATAAACGTAGCATCAGCAAACGGGCAAACTGAATTTAGTATCTTGCTTCACAAGACTTTCTAAACGAGATAATGCGAGGGCTGGCTCGTACTCGTTGGCCAAATGAGAGAAATACTCACTCTGTAACATCTTATGTATCAGCCCATTATCACTCTGATAATGTGAATTATTTTATTATGAATCATATGGTTAGTTGTGATTTTATTTCTTAGTTAATACTAACTTTGTGTGCCAATAAGTTTGCTTAAGCATGTTCGAAAAAGTAGAATAGCAATGATTCTCATTTGTTGTGTGTTGCTCGGTCTGCTACAGACGGGTGAGCGTACAACAAAGGCATATAATATTTCTAAGGCAATACACTTGATGACATTTCCCCCCCCTTATTTACAAGGCTTACGCTCTTCACTCACTTTGCGCCAAAGCCTGTTGGGCTCAAAAGTACTCGTATTGGCTTTGCTGCTCATGATGAGTACGTTTTTTTCTGCCTCTACTTCGGCGCAGCAATTGGGCCAGATTGATCCGGTAAAAGAAAGCCGTCAAATATTGCAGATGGCGGAATATATCGGGGTTGATTATTCTGAGGCGGTAGTTGATGGGGAAGTCGCAAGTGAAGATGAGTTTGCTGAGATGCAGCAATTTGCTAAGCTGATATTACAAAAAGGCACTGTGTTGCAAGATGCCAATTTGGCAGATTTTGATTTAAGCCAAACGTCAGTGATGGCCAATGCCCAGGCCTTACAACAAGCCATTTTAGCAAAATCGTCGATGGATCAAATTCAAGAACTTACTCAGCACATGCGTCAGCAGTTATTGGCCATGTCACCAGCATTGCAATTACCCGCTAATTTGTTACCAAAACCTCAGATAGAAAAATTATTCGAAACTAACTGTTCTTCTTGTCATGGCCCCGCAGGGGAGGGGAATGGCCCATTAGCGAAATCATTTAGCCCGCAACCAACGGACTTTACCGAGAAAGAGCGCGCGTTAAATCGTTCGTTGCTTGGTTTGTATGATGCGATTAGCGCAGGTTTAAACGACACGGCCATGCGTGCTTTTACCGAACTCAATGATCAACAACGTTGGTCGTTGGCATTTTATGCAGGCAGTCTAGCGTTTGCCCAAGATGCTCAGGGGACTGAGACCACTCATAATCAGCAAACGTCTAAAGCGCCTCATCTTAAAATTGCTCTGCAAAGCTGGATAAACAATAACCCAGTTCAAATTGCTGCCCAACACGATAATTTAACGTTGACCGATGTCGAACAATGGCGCGCCACACCGGCGGTCTTTTTCAGCCCGTCTGACTCGCCTATTATTACTGCCAAAACTAATTTAATCGCCGCGGTGGATGCTTATCAAAAGGGTAATTTGTCACAGGCTCAGACGTTAGCGGTAAGTGCCTATTTAGACGGTTTCGAGCTGATTGAGAATAACCTAGACGCCAGAGACAGCGGTTTACGTAGAACAGTTGAAAGTCAGCTATTAAACTTTCGTAATGTACTTAGTGTTGCATCAAATAACGAACAAGTGAATGTAGAGTTACAGCAAATCCTAGCTCAGCTTGATGAGGTGGATAACACCTTATCTGGCGAAGTACTGTCGAACAATGCGATGTTTTCTGCATCACTCATTATCCTCCTGCGAGAAGGGTTAGAAGCACTATTAGTTATTATCGCGCTTATTACGGTTCTTATAAAGACTCAGCGCCAAGATGCGATCCGCTACGTACATTATGGTTGGGTAACGGCGTTAATTGCTGGTGGCCTAACGTGGTGGGCAGCACAAAGCCTAATTAATATTAGCGGTGCTTCACGAGAGCTAATGGAAGGTGGGGCAGCGTTACTCGCCGCAGTTATTTTATTTTATGTGGGTTACTGGATGCACAGTAAAACCCAGGCATCTCAATGGCAGCAATTTATTCAAAGCAACGTGGAACGTCATTTAGGTACTGGTACACTATGGGGCTTAGCTGGGCTCGCGTTTATTTCGGTTTATCGTGAGGTATTCGAAACCATTTTGTTCTACCAATCTTTGTTAACACAGTCTGTTGGTGACGGTAGTCAAGCAAGTTATGTGTGGTACGGGCTAATTGCGGCTGTTGCGATACTGGCGCTTATTACGTGGCTAATGCTGAAGTATTCTCTGAAACTTCCCATCGGGCGCTTCTTTTCGCTTAGCGCGTACTTTATGCTTATTCTCGCTTTTGTATTGGCAGGTAAGGGCATATCCGCTTTACAAGAAGCCGCCGTGATTGCTATTACCCCTTTCCCAATGGACGTCTCGGTAAGTTGGCTAGGCATATCAGCCACATGGCAAGGAGTATTGGCCCAAAGTGCACTGTTGGTGCTGTTTGTGATTTTGTTATCACGCAAAGAGACCAGTCCTGATACGGTTACGTAAACGTAAAAATCAGATATAAAAAAGGCAGATAATTGGGGGGCACTTCAATCATCTGCCTTTTTCGTTTTTGTGCCTCTACGTACTTAGCTCTTTTGAGCACGCACTCTTTAGAATGCGTGACCTAATGGCTAATCGTATTTAGTAGAAACTAACTTTAGCTTCGATACCAAAGATACGCGGTTGATTAACGATACCGGTTAGGTTGTTAAAGTCGATTGCGCCTTTTACGTTCTCTTCATCTGTGATGTTACGACCGAACAATGCAACGGTGTAGTTATGTTCGAAGTTTTCGTAACCGATGCGTAAACCACCTTCTACATTTCCGTCTGTTTGAAACTCAACTGACTCGTATAAGAACAAGTTAGTGTCGCCTTGGTATGCCCAATCCGTATATGCAAAGAATTCACCATCGTTACCCATAGGGACTGCATAACGCGCCGTAAAGGTAAAGATTGATTCAGGTGCCTGTGGGAATGGATTACCATCAATCGAGGCGTTAAAACCATTAGGGCGTGGGTCTAATACAGTACAGTTGCCGGTTGAGCCAAACGCTTCGCTAGCACCACAAGGCAATACGGTTAACGTATCGTCTTTTATTTCGGTTTTATTGTAGCTGTAGCCTGCGGTTAAGGTTAAGTAATCGTTGGCCACGTATTGAGCATCAACTTCAAAACCATAGCCCGTACCTTTATCAGCATTGACCAAGGCAACGTTATTCGCCCCACCACCGATTGCAGAGAACTGCATATCATCGATTTGATAATAAAAAGTGGCCGCGTTTAAACGCAAAGTGTTATCAAGTAAATCTGATTTAACGCCAAACTCAATAGAGTTAATGGTTTCTGCATCCGCAACTGAAGGGTCACCTTCAAAAGCCACGTCGCGGCCTTGAATTGACTGAGCCCTGAAACCATTGGCGAAGCGAGCGAATAATGAAGTGTCATCATCAACTTTGTAGTTTGCGCTTAGCTCCCAACTGATTTGACCATCGTCAACATTGATGTCTTCGTAATTTTGGACGGTTGCATCACCGGTAACCAATGCAAAGCCACCGACATTTTGCTCGCCAACATGTAAGGATTTTTTATCGTGGGTATAACGCACGCCGCCAGTGACATTTAAGCGCTCATTAACTTCATAAGACGTTTGGCCGAATAATGCCCAAGTTGTGTTTGAATGAAACACCGTAGTCGCGCCAAAATAGCCATCAATACTGGTTACATTAAATGATGAATCATAATAAAACGCACCGGTTTGCCAGCTAAGCGCATCGTCAGTTTCACTGGCTAAGCGTATTTCTTGGGTAAACTGCTCCAAGTCGTTTAGCTTGTCCTGCGTGACCGCGCTAAAGCCGATGGCACCTGGGAAGGTCAGTACATCTTCAAAACCACTATTAAACGTAGCTGAGGTGAGGCCACTAGGAACTGACGTGGTTAAATCGTTGGTATAAACACCGCCATCAATATCCCCAAGACTTGAGCCTTCAGCTTCTTCATAAGCGGTAATTGAGGTAAACGACATGTCGTCCATGCCCACTTCAAGCTTAAGTGATGCACCGTAGTTGCTGTATTCTTGTGGATTGTTATCTGGACCGTTTCCGTCGATATCGCCATCGTAATAAATTTTGTCACGGTCGAAGTTTTGATTTAAATCGTTGCTGCCTTTGGTAAATACGTTTGCACGAAAGACTGACGCAGTTCCGTCAAGCTCACGACCATGCACGTTTAGTAAGGCCGAAAAGTCTTCGCTGGGTGAGTATAATAACTGTCCACGCCAAGCTTTTTCATCAAAGCCGCCAAAGGCATCATTTTCGCCGGTGTAACCATTATCGATCCAGTCTGAACGGTCTTGTGATAACACTGAGAAACGACCTGAAAGGTCTTCAGCTAAGCCGCCACCAACAGCGCCTTCGACATTCACTGTACCTAAGTTACCAACGCTCATTTTCGCGTAAGCATCAAAATCTTCAGTCGGTTTTACCGAATCAAACTTAACAATACCTGCTGTGGTGTTACGTCCAAATAACGTGCCTTGTGGTCCGCGAATAACTTCTACTTGCGCTACATCGAACAAAGGGAAGCTTTTAAGGCTTACGTTTTCTTTTACTACGTCGTCCATCACGATGGATACAGGCTGAGATGCGGCTAGGTCAAAATCTGTGTTACCTAGGCCACGAATATAAAAACGGGGGGCAACGCGGCCGTTAGACGACTCTGCATAAAGGCCCGGTACACGCACTGCCAGGGCGAGAATATCGTCACCACCAGAAAAAATGCTTTCGAAACGCTCTCCGTTTAAGGTGGCAATTGAAATGGGCACTTCTTGAATACTTTGCGTACGTTTTTGCGCTGTAACTGTGATCTTTTCTAAGCCTTTGTCTTTTGCTGCAGGCGCTTCCTGAGCGTTAAGAGCATGGCTGAAAAGGGCACTGTGTATACAGACCGCTAATGCTGCTTTAGATAAGTTGGTCATTGTGTCACCGCTAGTAAATGTGTGGTTATAGTATGTGTGTATCGCTGCGATAGTATCATCGCATTTCTTCGCTTCTCGAACAGTTAATCTTTAGCCTTATCAATTGATTGAATATTACCCGCTAATAGAATCAGCTTTATTCGGATAACGCGTTGAAAAAACTAGGCGAAGCTGGCGGCATATTGTGCCTAAGTATGGCGTTAAAGTCTTGCACATTTCATCTTGCTTTGACTGAGAGTCGGTGTCTTATTGTGCATACAAGTCATGGTTGTATTCGGGTGATATAACCGTTGAATTTGAAAAAAGAGCAAGCAATATACTGCGTGCGCTCGCGAATATTGCTGTCACATATCGCACACGAACGTGTATGAATGAACAACCTAACCGAACAAATTAGCTAAAATATGTAACTGAAGTACCAAGTGTTTTAAGGGCGTATAAGCAGGCATCCTATGCCACACAAGGCTGTCACATTTATGAAATATTACTGTCACTTATACGTCATATAGCTGTAATAAAAATGCCACGAGTAACCCCTATCCTTGCGCAAATTCTTAATGAAATAGACTAATCCGAAAGGTTTACGCTGTTTCGCCATTTCCTTCCAAATAGGGTTTGAGTACATGAAGTCTACCATTACGTTATCAGCCAGCTTACTCAGTGTAAGTTTGCTTTTATCTGCATCTGGCTATGCCCAAGAAGATGCATACATTAAGCCGGCCGTTGAAAAAGCGAAAGAGATCAATGACTCAGCCGCTACGTCTCAGCAAAAAATCAATAAGATTAATGATCAAATTGATAATAAATTGCAGCAGTTTAAGACGATTAATAAAGAGACCGAAGGACTAAACGTATACAACGCGCAGTTGCGCAAGCAGATAGCCAGTCAAGTACAAGAAATGGCTGACTTAAATGCTGCTATTGATGACGTCAGTGTTATCGAGCGTCAAATCACACCGTTGATGATGCGCATGATAGACGGATTAGAGCAATTTATAGCGTTAGATGTTCCGTTTTTAGAACAAGAGCGTGCGACACGTATTGCTGATTTACACCGCATGATGGATAAAGCCGATGTTGCTCCATCTGAAAAATTCCGTCGCGTGATGGAAGCCTATCAAGTTGAAATGGATTACGGACGTACGTTAGAAGCTTACGCCGGTTTACATACGATTGATGGTCAAGAGCGTAACGTTGACTTCCTTCGTGTTGGCCGTACTGCCTTGATTTATCAAACGCGTGACGCGGGAATGCAAGGTATGTGGAATGCCAAATCTCACCAGTGGGAAGCGTTACCGTCAAGCTACCGTACCCAAGTGACGAAAGGCCTGCGTATGGCCAAAAAACAAATGGCACCAGACTTACTGATGTTGCCTGTAGCGATCACGGATTAAGAGCACCATGAAGATGAATCAATTAGTTAAAAATATTGCACTTACATTGTTGGTTACATTAACGGCAACCACTGCCATGGCTGCAGACCCACTTCCTAAGAAAGAGTCAGCGCTAGATTTAGATGCATTACTTAAGCAACTAGAACAAGGTCAGTTTCAACAGACGAAGCAAAATACCCAGCGTGAGAAAGACTTTGCGCAACAACGCGCAGAACAAGATCAAATGTTACGTGACGCCGGTAAACAGCGTGACAACGCACTTAGCACGTCAGAAACGCTGGAAACCCAGTTTGAAGAGAATGAATTCAAATTAGGCGATTTAAACGATGCGCTAACTAAGCGTCTTGGTTCCCTTAAAGAGTTATTCGGTGTGCTGCAGCAAGTCGCAGGCGATACTAAGAGTAAATTCTTTAACTCCGTTATTTCGGCACAAATTCCCAACCGTGCACAATTTCTAGACCAGATGGCGCAATCGATGGGCTCAAGTTCGAAGCTTGCATCTATCGATGAAATCGAACGTGTTTGGTTCGAAATGCAGCGTGAAATGACCGAATCAGGCAAAGTGACACGTTTCAATACCGACGTTGTTGAAGCTGGTGGCGCTAAAGTAAGCAAAGAAGTGGTACGTGTGGGTACGTTTGCACTTATTGCTGATGGCAAATATCTCGATTACGAAGGTGCGACTCATTCATTAGGTGAATTAATTCGTCAACCTGCGGGCCGTTACACCGACAGTGCTCAAGCACTACAAGCATCAAACGGTGAATTAGTTGAATTTGGCTTAGACCCAACCGGTGGTTCAATTCTTAAACTATTGGTACAAGCCCCCAGCTTAAAAGAACGGGTTGAGCAGGGTGGTTTAGTCGGTTACATCATTCTTATCGTGGGCGCACTTGGCTTACTATTAGCGCTCGAACGCCTAGTCACCTTGAGCGTAATTAAAGCGAAAGTGAACAAGCAGCTTAAGTCAGACAAGTTTACATCTAACAATCCACTTGGCCGTGTCATGCAAGTACGTGACAAATATCCCCATGCTGACACCGAATCATTAGAGCTTCACTTAACCGAAGCGATTTTGGGCGAGATACCTAAGTTGTCTCGTAACCTAACGATGATCAAGATCATCTCCGTGGTAGCACCGCTTATGGGTCTACTGGGTACCGTAACCGGTATGATTAACACCTTCCAAGCGATTACATTGTTTGGTACGGGTGACCCTAAATTAATGGCGGGCGGCATCTCGACTGCATTGGTCACTACCGTACTGGGTTTGGTTGTTGCCATCCCTATGACGTTGTTATACGCCATGCTTAACACCCGCTCTAAAGATGTTGTGTTCATTCTACAAGAGCAAGCGTCAGGTGTGATTGCAGAGCGTGCTGAGCGTATGGAAACAAGTTCAACGCCAAACGCCTAAGGTAATTAGCTATGTTGGAATTTTTCGAAGCAATACGTGATTTTACTGAAACAGGTGGCCAAGTTTTATTGGTCATCGGGTTTCTAATATTCGTCATGTGGTTGCTCATCCTAGAACGAGCGTTATACGTGTTCATCTGGCACAAGGCATATAAGAAAGAAACCATTGCCGCCTGGAAAGCACGTAAAGATCGCCGATCATGGAATGCAGAGCAAATACGCCAAGCCATGATTTCACGGGTAAGCCTACGTTTAGGTGCAGGTATTCCCATTATCCAAGCGTTAGTCGCCTTATGCCCATTATTGGGCCTAATGGGAACCGTCACCGGCATGATCGAAGTATTCGATGTTATGGCCATTTCGGGATCAGGTAGTGCACGCTCAATGGCATCAGGTGTGTCTAAAGCGACCATTCCTACTATGGCAGGTATGGTCGGCGCGCTATCAGGAGTATTTGCTTCAACGTGGTTAGCGCGTACGACTAAATCAGAACGTACGCATCTTGAAGACGCATTGACAATAGAGCGTAAGTAGCCAGCCTACCCCGCCTAAGAAGAGACAGTTATGAAACAACATTTTCAAAATTTGATGGACGAAGAAGAAGCAGTAATCGACATGACGCCGATGCTTGACGTGGTATTTATCATGTTGATTTTCTTTATCGTAACCGCGTCTTTCGTAAAAGAATCGGGAATCGATGTTAACCGCCCCGAAGCCGCTACGGCAGTGAAAAAAGATCGTGCTAATATCCTGGTAGCTATCAGTGACAAAGGTGAGATTTGGATCAACAAACGCCGTATTGATGTACGCGCCGTGCAAGCCAATATCGAGCGTCTTCATGCTGAAAACCCACAAGGTACCGTGGTGATTCAAGCAGATAAAAAATCGACCACTGAAACGTTGATTAAGGTCATGGACGCGTCGCGTGCAGCCGGTATTACTGATGTTTCAATTGCAGCTCAAGAGCCATAGACCATGCTTAGATATCTGATAGCGATAATCCTGTCAGCCATAGTGACTTTGAGCTTGTTCTTCGTTATGCAATCACTGATTAAAAGTGGTGGCAGTGCGTTAACAGAGCCAGCAAAGGGCAGTGTGCTGGATTTTGTTCGGGTGAAAAAAGAAGAATCCGCCCTGAAAAAAGATCGTAAACCTAAGAAACCGCCTAAGCCAGAACAGCCGCCTCCAGCAATGGAGCAGCCGCAAATGGATTCGCCTACACCGAACGCGGAAGGCAGTGGTATGGACTTCGGTGCAGACGTTAACGAAGGGTTGTCTTTAGACGGCGGTTTGGCACTTGAATCAGGTGACGGAGAATATTTACCTATCGTTAAGGTAGCACCGGTTTATCCGCGTCGCGCGTTATCTCGGGGTATTGAAGGATTTGTTATCGTTGAATTTACAGTGTCAAAATTAGGCTCAGTAAAAGATCCATTTGTTGTCGAAGCTCAGCCTGCTGATTTATTTGATCAGGCAGCAATTGATGCTGCGCTTAAATTTAAATACAAACCACGGGTAGTAAACGGTGAAGCGGCTGAAGTGGCTGGTGTACAAAACCGTATTACTTTCCAGATTGATGGTTGATTGGGGGCATGATGAGAGTAACAAGTAAAAAAAGCAGTCACCTTTCATGCAAGGTTTTGGGATTAACGTTATGCGCCGTAATCGGCCTTGGGTTTAGTGTATCTCCTTTAGCCATAAAAGGTGCCCAAGCCCAAGAAGCGAGCAAGCGTGAAACGCGCAGAACGCCAGCTCTTAGGGTTAAGGTGTACGATCAGTTGGCACGAGCTCAAGCCTTGGCCGATGAAAACAAGACCGAAGAAGCGTTAGAAGCGCTTGATAACGTCAAAAGTAAAGCCAGCTCAATGAACAGTTACGAGCAGGCGATGATGTACAACTTCTACGGCTTTGTTTACTACAATGTTGAGCGTTTTGATGAAGCCATTGCATCATTTGAGCAAGTGGTTGAACAGCAGCCTATTCCTGAATCGTTCGAGCTAAGCACGTTGTTTAGTCTTGCACAGTTGCACATGATGCGCGGTAACTACGATAAAACCGTATTGTTTTTAGAACGCTGGGAAACGCTAAATGCCGCTGTTAATCCAAATAGCGAAATACCAGCCAAAAACTACGTTCTCAAAGCACAGGCAATGTATCAGCAAAAGTCTTACGACAAAGCGGCAAGCTTTATCGAAAAAGCCATTAAGATAGTCGAAGCAAAAGACGATATCCCTGACGAAAATTGGTATGTCTTGCAACGCGCTGTGTATTTCGAGTTAAAGCAGCCTGAGAAAGTTAAAGATGTATTACTCAAACTGGTCAAGCATTTTGATGAGCCTAAATATTGGGTGCAACTTGGCGGCATGTACGGCGAGTTAGGGGAAGAAAAACAACAGCTAGCCATTTTAGAAACCGCTTATCAGCAAGGTTATATTCAAAGCGGTTCAGATATGTTTAACCTCGCGCAGCTTTATTATTATCATCAAATGCCGTTTAAGGGTGCTCGTTTAATTGAAAAAGGCTTTGAAAGCGGAGTTTTAGATAGAAACTTGAAAAATCTTAAGTTTTTGTCTCAATGCTGGGTATTAGCAAAAGAAAATGATGAAGCCGTGCCGGTAATGAAAGCGGCAGCAGATTTATCTGATGACGGCGAACTAGATGCGCAGTTGGGGCAAATTTACCTAAACATGGAAAAATGGCAGCAAGCTATATCGGCGTCAGAGGCTGCGCTTAGCAAAGGCGGTTTGCGTAATGAAGGTACGGTGCACTTGGTTAAAGGCATGGCATTTTTTAATGTGGGTCAATACAACGACGCGCTCAATGAGCTAGCGAAAGCACAAGCGTTTAAAAGCAGCAGAGGCATGGCGCAGCAATGGTCTAAGTTCGTTGAAACCGAAAAAGTCAGCAGTGAAAAGCTAACAGTGTCACTTTCTCAATAACGCACTCACGGCCTTAACTGAACGAAACCATAACGTTTACTCAGTATAATAAAAACTATAATTCTAAGGTGGTAACCCACGTTAGCAGAGAACCTCTCGCCGCTTATGCATCTCGCTAAGCGGCTTTTTATTTTCTTCCCTGTTACTTATTTCTGCTAAACCTCCCCAGCCATCGTTTTTCACCATACAAACATCCAATCTAAAAATTCGATTTATATAATCTACTTTAATTAATTTAAACTATTTAAAAACGTCATTATTATCTATTTCGAAGTCACCCGAAATCAACTTAATGAGGAATATCTCAATGACACAATCACTTATCAATAGCAAAGTTTTACCTTTCAAAGCAACAGCATTCAAAAATGGCGAATTTATTGACGTGTCTGAAAAAGACATTGCCGGAAAATGGGCAATCTTCATGTTTTACCCAGCCGATTTCACCTTTGTTTGCCCTACTGAGCTTGGCGACTTAGCGCAACATCATGCGAAATTGCAAGAGCTAGGCGTGGAAGTGTTCTCTGTATCGACTGATACTCACTTTACCCATAAAGCGTGGCACGGCAGTTCTGACACAATCAATCAAATTGAGTTCGCTATGATCGGCGACCCAACCGGCAAAATTACCCGCAACTTCGGTGTCATGATCGAAGAAGACGGCTTAGCACTTCGCGGAACGTTCGTTGTTAACCCTGAAGGCGAAATCAAAATTGCTGAAGTACATGACTTAGGCATTGGTCGTTCAGCAAGTGAGTTACTACGTAAAGTGCAAGCGGCCCAGTATGTTGCGAGTCATGACGGTGAAGTGTGCCCAGCCGCATGGCAGCCAGGTGAAGAAACGCTTACGCCTTCTCTTGACCTAGTAGGCAAAATCTAAAGATAGATATTTGTTGAATAGGGGCTGGTGAGTGTTATTTCGCTCGCCCCTAAAACGCCGTTCATCAGTCTATGGAGTAACGTATGTTAGACGCAAAATTGAAAAGCCAACTGGCGACCTATTTAGAAAACCTGACTTCACAAGTGGAGTTACGTATAGCTGTTGACGAACAACATCAAGCTAAAAAGTCAGCTGAGATAAACAACCTTGCTAACGAAATTGCAGATTTATCACCATTAGTAAGTGTGGTAAAGCAGAGTAAAAGTGAAATTAGAAAACCTTCAATGGAAGTGGTTTCGGTCGAAAATAACACCTCTATAACTTTTGCTGGTGTGCCGATGGGCCACGAATTTACGTCATTAATACTTGCCTTGCTAAATAGCGGCGGGCATCCGGTTAAGATCAGTGAACAGCAAGTAGCTGAAATAAAGGCGTTGTCTGGTTCATATCAATTTGAGACATACGTGTCGCTGAGTTGTCAGACCTGCCCCGGGGTAGTACAAGCATTGAATGTATTGTCCGTTATAAACTCAAATATTACTAACACCATGATAGATGGTTCACTGTTCCAAGAAGAAGTGAGCGAACGCAATATCATGTCCGTACCCAGTGTTTATTTAAATGGCGAATTGTTTACTCAAGGTGCAGTGACTATTGAGAAGATTTTAAGCAAAATTGACCCACAAGCTGACGTAAAGCAAGCCCAGTCGTTAAACGACAAAGCGCCGTACGATATGTTAATCGTTGGTGGTGGCCCAGCAGGCGCTGCAGCGGCAATCTACGCAGCCCGCAAAGGTATACGCACAGGCATAGTAGCTGAAAAGTTTGGTGGTCAAGTGAGTGACACCATGGCGATTGAAAACTTTATTTCAGTTAAAGCAACAGACGGCCCTAAGTTAGTGTCTGGTCTTGAGCAACATGTTAAAGATTACGACGTTGACATCATGGCTAATAATAAAGCGGTGAAGTTATCGAGGGACGGTTTGATAACTATTGAGCTAGAAAATGGCGCGTTGTTATCGAGCAAAACGGTGATGTTAGCCACAGGTGCCAGATGGCGTGAAATGAACGTACCTGGTGAGCAACAATACCGAGGAGCGGGCGTGGCTTATTGCCCCCATTGTGATGGCCCTTTATTTAAAGGTAAACGTGTTGCCGTTATTGGTGGTGGTAATTCGGGCATTGAAGCCGCGCTAGATTTAGCCAATATAGTTGAGCACGTAACAGTACTTGAGTTTGATAGTAAGTTGCGTGCGGATGAAGTGCTACAGCGTAAAGCGAAAGCAGCAAAGAATATTGATATTATCTTAAACGCGATGACCACAGAAGTGCTAGGCGACGGTAAGCGTGTTACTGGCTTGACGTATCAAGACCGAGTTAGCCAAACGGTTAAGCAGGTTGAGCTAGCAGGTATCTTCGTACAAATCGGTTTGGTGCCTAATACCGAATGGTTAAAAGGCGATATTGCACTGACAGCACGTGGCGAAATTGAAGTGGGGCAACGAGGTGAAACCTCTATTGAAGGCGTATTTGCAGCGGGTGATGTAACAACCTCGCCGTATAAACAAATTATCATTGCCATTGGAGATGGTGCCAATGCGGCGTTAGGTGCGTTTGACTACTTGCTTCGCGCTCCGTCTGAAGAAAGTGCCCCATCAGTTGTACGTACAGTCGACGAAAAGGCTGCCTAACTTAAAGAAAGTAAATATAAATTGTAATCCAGGTTCATTGTGTGACACCCCTTGCCGAGCATATCCCTGATGTGTCTCGGCTTTTTTATTGTATTTGATGAGTGAAACATTGTAGCCTAAAGCCACCATTTGAAAGCGCTTACATTATGTTTGGTGGCTAGCAAGATGCGCTAATGCTAAGTCAATTCAATTCAATATACTGAGAAGAGGGAGAATTCAGTGATACAACACAAATTAGTGATTGCAGTAACGCTAGGTATTGCAACCCTAGGTGGTTGCGTCATGGCGAATAAGCCAGTCAACCTAGAGGATGCGTCTCAAAAGAGTGAATGGGAATTGGTTTGGGCTGATGAGTTTAACGGTCCGAACATCGATTCGACTAAATGGAGTTTTGAGCAAAATTGTCATGGTGGAGGGAACCACGAGCAGCAATGTTATACGAATAAAGCAGACAATGCGTTTCAAGCCAACGGCATGTTAAATATCGTCGCTAAGCGGGAAACTTTCACTGGCCCTGCTCAAAATGGTGATACAGAAAACACTGCGACTTTGCCCTATACCTCTGCACGACTTCGAACTATTAATAAAGGCGATTGGCAATACGGGCGTTTCGAAATTCGCGCTAAATTACCGCAAGGACAAGGCAGTTGGCCAGCTATTTGGATGTTGCCAACTGATTGGGTTTACGGTGGCTGGGCTGCGTCCGGTGAAATAGATATTATGGAAGCCGTTAATTTAAAAACACCGTCTGATGCAGAAGGTGTATCACCCGGAACACTAGAGTCTAGAGTGCATGGCACGCTTCATTACGGTGGTTCTGCTCCAAACAATGTGTATACCGGCACACCTTATGTTTTTCCACCCGAACAAAACCCAGCCGATGTGTTTCATATATACGCACTTGAATGGGAAAAGGGCGAGATCCGCTGGTACATCGATGGTCAGCATTACGCTACTCAGCGCCAGAACGGTTGGTACAGTCAATTTACAGAAAATGGTAAGTTGATGAACGGGGCAGAAGATGCTCCCTTTAATCAACGCTTTCATATGTTATTAAATTTGGCAGTGGGGGGGACGTGGTCAGCCAAGGTTAACCAAAAAGGGATAGATGAAAGCATCTTCCCTCAATCAATGCTAATTGATTACGTTCGTGTATATGAATGTAGCGCAAACCCTGAAACCGGACGAGGGTGTGCACAAATCAATGCGAACGCAAAATTAGTTAAAGGGAAAACTCCATCTAATACTGATTAATGTGAAACCGTAACAGTTAAAGTATTCGACAATAAAATACAAAAACGCCGAGCTATTGCTCGGCGTTTATTTATACCATAAATTCAGAAGCTTAATTCAGCTTCGGTTTTTAGTAGGCGTTCTTATTTATGAAGCCACGCGTAACAGTAGCGAGAATAATTCGAATGTCCAACCACACTGACCAACGATGAATATAGTCTAAATCGTATTCAACTCGTTTAATCATCTTGTTAATGGTTTCGGTTTCGCCGCGAAATCCGTTGATTTGTGCCCATCCGGTAATGCCCGGGCGTACTTTATGACGCAGCATATAGCCTTCAATCAATTTACGATATTCTTCATTATGAGCCACAGCATGGGGGCGAGGGCCAACAACCGACATTCGGCCTTGTAGTACATTAATAAACTGTGGCAATTCATCTAAGGATGTTTTGCGTAAAAAAGCGCCTAAGGGCGTAATACGCACATCGTTTTTAGTCGCTTGCTGCACGCTATCGCCGTTATCTTGCACTGTCATAGAGCGAAATTTGTAAACCTTAATCATCTGGCCATCTAAGCCATAACGATTTTGTTTGAAAATAACGGGCCCTTTTGAGGTGAATTTCACCGCAAGAGCAATAAATAGCATTGGGATGGCGATCATCATTAAAATAAGCGAAGAAACAACAATATCTTCAAGACGCTTCGTTATATCGCCAGCACCTTGAAAAGGCGTATCAAATACGCTCAAAGTTTGTATCGAACCTACACTCTGCCAGCGAGCATTAAGCAGGTTATACATAAAGAAGTTAGGGATAATCGAAACGGTAGCGGTAGTGTCACTGCACATATTCAAAATTTGCATAATGCGCTTTTCGGCACTCATAGGCATGGCAATGTAGATGTAATCCACTTCACTTGCTTTGGCTAATTTAATCGCATCCTCAATCGTCCCTCTAACTTCGTGCTGAATTTCGTGGGGGATACGCGCCGGCGCTCGATCGTCGTACATGCCTTTAAAAATGATCCCTAATTGATCATTTTCCATGATTTGCGTGGCGAGGCTGTAGCCTGATTGTGTTGCACCAATAATGATCGCGCGACGGGTGTTATGACCTTTCTTGCGATGGCGGAATAAAATCTCGCGAAACACCACTCGCCAACCCACAAGTGTTGGGGCACACAATACCAACCAAGACAAAATTACAAAATTCGATGCGACGATCGTGTCCGGGAAAATAAACGCATATGTGGTGGTAACAAGAGAAGATACCCCCCAAGCGATCATATTCCACTTAATCATCAGGGTATTAGACGCAGTACGCCAAGAACGGTATAAATCAACGGCTTCAGCACACAGCATGTACGAAATAATACTGACAAAGAGCAACAGCAATTCAGGCGTGCTAATGGGTAATCCTTGGTATAACAAAACAAGAAAATACACTAAAGTAATAATGATCATATCGACTAAACGATACAGTGTCGAAAAACTACTTTGGTTACTCTGAATGATGCCGCCAGGGCTTTTGTTAAGCATGTGTATTTACCATTAATGTTACGTATTACTGTTTAAAATTTTATTTTTAGAGGTTAAATGCCCCGAATTGGAGCTGAGTCGTTATTTTGCGACAGGTTAATGTCGCTAATATCCAACATCTGAAAAATTAAAAAATTAAAAAATTCCTTTTAACTTCAGTGTTTTGACGAAACATAGAAGTTAGCGTGTTCCCAGCCTGTCGCATTATACATGCTATTCTGTTGTTTAATTACGACATATTTTTGTTTTTTTTATGACATTCAGGCTTATTCATATGAAAACAAAGCACACGCGTTTTTGTGGCCGCAATTTAAATCGTATTTTCACAGGACTTGTCTGATTGTTCATTTATGTCAAAGCAAAAAGTAGACCATTATTTAATAGGATGATGCACAAACGTATTTTAACAGCGAAAATAGGGCTCTGATCCTAGTCATTAGTCTAATCGTGCCGTAATTCCGTCACTTTATTCACCTGATACCTGTATTATAAAACGTTAACGGTGAGATGGTTTAACTAGGTTTTGGGCGTAATGCTGGGGGAAGAAGATCCGTCCATGAGTGTTGTGTAGGCTATTCATTTTAAAATTCACTTAGTTACTGATTTGACCTAGCGTAATCTTGGTTTAACATGCACGGTTTATAAAAATACTAATCAATACGTTTGGCTAGGCTCGATATGATTGATGGCATAGATTTCGCTTATCGAGACACCTGCCGAGTTTTTGCATTGTTTGTTTTGTACATTTTTCGTAACTTTTTTCGCAAATTTTTCATAACAATGCGCTAATTTCACCAGATAATTGATACACTTAGTTTCATTAAAATTGAATTTTAACCTTTAAAGCAGAGATGATTGAATGAGTAAGACTAAATTAGCAACCGCTATAGGATTGGCATGTGTATGTTCGTCATCATTTGCTCAAGAAGTGGGTATTGACTTAGGTGCGTTTGAATTAGTTCCTACCTTAACGACCAGCGTTGGTTTTAATGACAACGTGACCCAATCTCGAGCGGATGACGAGGAAATAGACAGTTGGTATAGCGTCGTTACGCCTCGGTTGGTTTTGGTCAATAATTTCGGTTTAAACAGTTTACGTTTTGGTTATCAGCTTACTCGTGGAGACTACTATTCCAGTTCTGCCGATGACTATACCGATCATTTAATATTTGCTTCATTAGGCTATGAGCTAAATAGCCGTCATCGCATAAAAACTAGCGTTAATTACGAAGATGGTCATGATGATCGGGGTTCTGCGTTCTCTCGAGGCCGCGGCAATGAACTCTCATCACCTGATGAATTTAAAGAAAGCGAAGTGGATTTTGTCTATTCTTATGGCGCAACGAGTGCCCAGGCTCGACTGGATTTAACCCTCAATTACCGTGATTTAGATTATAAAATTAATACCGACGAATATATGGTGCGTGATCGTTCGAAGAGTGAAATTGGCGGTGTGTTCTATTATAACGTTGGGGCTGCGACTGACTTACTTTTTGAAACGACAATCACTGACGTAGAATATTCCTTTACACCAGACACCACAGCATCACGAGACAGTGTAGAAACCAGTTATTTGGTGGGTGCTCAATGGCAATCTACCGCATCAACTTCTGGCTATGCCAAAATTGGTTATCAAAACAAAGATTTTGATGCCGCAGGTCGCAATAGCTTCAGTGGTTTGAAATGGCAGGCTGGTATTGTGTGGGAACCGCTAGAACGTGCTACTTTTATCCTAGACTCGCAAAACGAAGCGCGCGAGACCAATGGAGAAGGCGACTTTATTCGTCGCAAAGATATTTCTTTAACATGGCGTCACGAGTGGCTGCAGCGTCTTAGTACGAAAGCTGGCGTTGCCGTTGGTAGCGACGATTATGAAGGGACCGGGCGAACAGATGATATACAGGATATTGAGTTAGCGGTTATTTATCAGTTTAGACGTTGGTTAACGTTTAACTTGGGTTATACCTACAGCGAGCGTGACAGTAATGAAGATATTATTGACTATGATCAAAATATTTACCGTCTATCTGCCAAAGTGACGCTGTAGTCCTTATCCCTTTTTGGAGTAAACATGAAAATAAAATCGGTATTGTGGCTGTGGTTGGTATTATTTAGTACTGCTGCATGGTCACTTGACGCTAATCTAAGTCAATATAAATTAGGCTCAGGTGATGTGATTAAAATCACTGTTTTTGGTCAATCTGATCTGTCTCTTAGTACTAAATTGCCCAATCATGGGATCATAAACTATCCATTTTTAGGTGATATTAAAGTCATTGGTTTAACGGGGGCTGAACTTGAAGCCAAGTTATACGCTGGACTGAAAGGGGACTACTTAGTAGAGCCTTCTGTTTCTGTGACTGTCATTGAATATCGCCCGTTCTTTATTGATGGTGAAGTGAAACGCCCTGGTGGTTATCCATATCAGCCAGGACTATCGGTGGATAAAGCGGCGGCTTTGGCTGGCGGCTATACCGAACGCGCTTCAAAAACCAAAATTTTTATACGCAGGGAAAATGAGTCCGGTCAACAAGAACAGTTGGGTGCTCAATCTACTGATGTGGTATTGCCAGGTGACATTGTTACCGTTCAGCAAAGTTTCTTTTAAAAAGGTATTTAGATATTTATGTCAGCGCAATTAAATGGACAATTAGAGGCTAAATTACTGGACTCAGAAACGATTGACTTAGGCCATTATTGGCAAATAGTTCGCCGTTATATGTGGCGTATTATTAGCTTAGCAGTTTTTATTACGGTATTGGTTGCCCTTATCGTGATGTCAATTACCCCGCAATATAAAGCAACAAGTAAATTATTGATCGAATCGAAACAGGCCAAAGTGCTCTCGATTGAAGAAGTGTATGGTCTTGACTCCAGTCGCAAAGAGTATTTTCAAACCCAATATGAAATTCTAAAGTCTCGCCACATCGCAGAAAAAGTGGTGGAAAAGCTTAACCTTTATGAAAACCCAACGTTTGCGCCTGGTTACGAGGCGAGTAAAGCGAATTTCGTTAGCAGACAGCTTGCAGCGATTAAAGCGGGCATTATCAGTGCATTGCCATTTTTACCGCAAAAAGAAAAGACCGTATTAACTGAAGCCCAACAGCTTGAAAAGCGAAAAAGCTATGCCACGTCCAAAGTTATGCAAGCGCTAGAGATTAATCCGCTGGTCAATACTCAGATAGTTGAAATTAGTTTTGAGCACGAAGATCGTCAATTTGCAGCTATCGCCGCGAATGCGGTAGGTGATGTATATATCGAAAACTATCTCGAATCTAAACTTGATATGACGACAAAAGCGACGAGTTGGTTGAATGAAAGTTTGCAAGGGCTACGCACTAAGCTCAGTACAGCCGAAAAGCGTTTGTCTGAGTTCTACGAAGCAGAGAAGTTAGTCAATATTGACGGTGTGGTTGGTTTGGCAGCCGATGAACTACAAAACTTAACCCAACAATTGCTTGCAGCTCAAACGGCTTACAACCGTGCTGAAACCCTATACAACCAAGTTAATTCAGGTGCGACTATTTCTGAGTTAGCAGATTTGCCTGAGGTGATTAACCACCCTGCAGTACAAAACGTTAAACGTGAACAAATTGGCGCCCAAAGCCGAGTGTCTGAGTTAAGTAAAGTGTTTGGCCCTAAACATCCTAAAATGATCGCCGCTCAGGCCGAGTTGCGTTCAATTCAAGACAGTTTAAACGATCAAATTCGTTCTTTGGTGTCTGGTGTCAATACTGAGTTCACTACCGCCAAACTTAAATTGGCAGGCCTTAAACAAGAGGTGGGTGTGAATAAAGAGAACTTCCGCAGCTTAACCAATCTTGAAAGCCGCCACAAAGCGCTACAACGTGAAGTTGATATTAACCAGCAATTATATAGTTCGTTTTTTACGCGTTTAAACGAAACCACTGAGTTAGGCGGTTTTGAGTCAGCCAATGCGCGCATGTTAGATTTAGCCGTGCCGCCTTCAGCGCCCTCTAAACCAAAAAAAGGCTTGATTATTGCCGCGGCGTTTATCGTCAGTTTAGGCTTTGGGGTATTTTTAGCGCTCGCTATGGATGCACTCAATAGCGGTATTCGCTCAGTAGATGATGTTGAGCGTAAACTTGGCCAGCGTATGTTGGGGTTAATTCCACTGGAAGCTCACAATAAAAAGAAAAACCTGGCGGTTCGACACTTCTTTGATGGTAAGCGACACACCTTTAGTGAAGCGGTGCGTACTCTTCGAACAAGCTTGCAGTTATTGAATATCGACAAACCCTCTAAAACCATCTTGGTGACATCCAGCGTACCCAAAGAAGGCAAGAGTACGGTATCCATTAACTTAGCGTTCGCTATGGGGCAGTTGAGCAAGGTATTGTTGATAGACACCGATTTACGTCGCCCTACCATTGGCACGCAGTTTAATTTGCCAGGGTTTCAGCCGGGTGTGGCCAATTTGATTGCCGGTACACATTCCCTCGAAGAATGCATTGTGACCGATGAAATGTCGGGTATTGATATCATCTGCGCAGGTACGATGCCGCCTAACCCACAAGAACTCCTTGCCTCTGATAGCTTTAAAGCCCTGATGCAAGATCTTAAAGGTCGCTACGAGTACATCATAGTCGACAGTGCTCCTACGCAAGCGGTCAGTGATGCTATCGTGGTATCCAAGGTCTGTGACTCAGTGGTGTATGTGGTTAAAGCTGACAGCACCAGCGACAAACTGATCTCCAATGGCTTAAGTCGCTTCTTACAAGTGGGTCACCGGGTTGATGGTGTGGTATTAAACCAAGTTGATTTACGCAAAGCGAAAAAGCACGGTGAATACACGGGGTTTTATGACCAATACGGCTATCACAGTTATAATACTGATACCAAGGCTGAACAGACGCAAAAATCTTGATCGACTTACACAGTCATATCTTACCCGGCATAGACGATGGCGCCCCTGATTTAGCGGCGTCGTTGGCTATGGCCGAGCAGTCTGTATCCGTTGGGGTCACGCACATGGTGTGCACCCCACATATCCATCAGGGGTATTTTGATAATGACCCAACCTCAATCACACAAGCCTACCAGTCTTTGGTTGCCCATTTAGCCCAAGCGAAGTGCCCCCTTAAGTTATCTTTTGCTGCTGAACTCAGAATTACACCGGATATTATGCTGTGGCAAAAAACAGGGCAAATACCGTTTATAGGCCGCTGGGAAGGCAAAGACGTTATGCTACTTGAATTGCCGCATAGTCATATACCCCCGGGTACCGATAATTTACTCCGTTGGCTGTTAAAAAAAGGCATTCAGCCGGTTATCGCTCATCCTGAGCGTAATCGTGAGATTATTGCTAACCCCTTGTGTATTCATAAGCTCAAACGTCTAGGGTGTTTATTTCAAGTGACAGCAGGATCTTTTATTGGGCGTTTCTCTGATAAGGTAAATGAAACGGCTAGATTATTTTTAGAAAAGGACGTGATCACATACGTTGCATCAGATATGCACAGCATTAATCGCCGACCAAACGACATGTCTCGCGCGTACATGGAAGTAGCAGCACTGAGCGGAAAAGACCGTGCCCAACGTCTTTTTAAAACCACGCCATGGCTAATTTCCCAAGGTAACCAATGGCAATAGCATTTCCTCGGGTCTTAATGCAGGCGCGTGTATTCATTAAACAGTACGTAGCGGTAATCAGTTTTGCGACACTCGCGTTTATCTGTTTAATTGTTGCATTACGCTTTACCAGCGCCAGTTTTGATTATTACCAAGTACGCAATATTCTCGCTTCATGGCAAGAGTCGGGCAATCAGCAGACGCTAGCTGAGTATCAGCGAGCGAAGGCGGCTATTCAGTCTGCTGTCGACAGCCAGCCTAGTCACCCATTATATCAAGACTTGTTAGGTCAAGTGTACGAATGGGGCGCCATTGCCGGTTACGAAGATCAAAGTACAGCACTTCAAGCTGCCAAAGCACATTATTTGCGTGGAACCCAATTACGCCCCTTGTGGCCGGTCACATGGGCGTCCTTAGCCATGGTTAAATGGCGTCAGCAAGCGTTTGATGATCAATTGCTGACGTATTTGCAGCGTGCAAGTGAGTTGGGGCCTAAAAAACCTGAGGTACATCTGTTGTATGTTCAGCTGGGCATGGCGTTATACGCCAGCAATCACCCCATGTTATTGCGTATTCGTGACGAGTTTTATCATAGGATCAGTTTGGGTCTACGAGATCCAAAAAGTCGGGGGCAAGTACAGGCCCTGATCAAACAGTACGACGCACAAAAGCGAGTCTGTCGTTGGCTTAGAAACGAGCCTCTGTCGATTCAGCGTATGGTGCCAGATTGCCCCAGCAGAAAACGCCACAAAGCGAGTTAATCCTATTGTATTGACACAATCGAAAACTTAAAGGGATTAGCTAACTTTTAAACCAATCCCATACGCCAAATGAATAGTCTGTAAATAGATCAACCCCCAAGGCTGATTTAAGTAAATACAACAATAATATGCCTACCATGGCCGAGAAGGTAAAAAATACCGCTAACAGTAGGGCGTTAACAAAACGACTCGCCCGCAGTTGCGAACGTGACATGTTGCGATGGTTTTTACCGGCCAGTATCACGTAATAATAGCGATATTTGAACCACGTCATAGTGCCACGTAAATCGATTGAGTGATGTCCCCACTGGCGACTGCTGACGGCGTTTCTAAGGTGTGAAAGCTGCTCTTCGCTAAACGATGTTTGTACTGAGCGAGGCATGCGTTCCAGCAAGTTAACGATCGCGGGGTCTTCTTCTATTGGGCCACTAAATTTTTTATTCATATTGCCACCTTCTTGGAGCGACGCTTTTTACCCGTGGTTATTTTTAATTGATTAATCAATAAAGATAGGGCTAAAAAGACCACAAAATAACAAGCATTCGCCGGCGCTTGCAACGGGAAGTCCACCGTCATATGTATGGCCATGCCAAGCATGGCCATACAGCAGGCAAAAGCGGTGCCTTTGAATATCGATGGCCTTCGCTTGCGCATGGCTCTGACGCTTTTCGAAAAACACCAAATAACCAGAATTGCCAAAAGCAGCGTTGCGGGAATGCCGTATTCAATACTCATCTGCAGATAATCGTTGTGCGCATGGTCATAAAAGGATTGAATATTGGCGACTTTATAACTCGGGAATGAGCTGTAAAAACTGCCGCCGCCTGAGCCAAATAACGGGAAGTCCTGCAACATAGGTAACGAATCTATCACCACTTCGTCTCGCCCTTCTTGCGCGAGGCTAGTGGCTTGTAAGCGTTCTTGTACTTTATCTAGGCCGAACCATGCGCTAACAATAAACACGTCAATCACTATCATACTGACAATCAAAATAGACAAACTACGGCTACGGTTTTTAATAATCACCAGGGCCAAAATACCTATGATCGTCATGGATGCAAAAAATGCCGTGTTACCCATGCGCGAACGTGACATGACTAAGGCAATGACCATAATCGCTAAGCTAATGCGTATCAGGGCTTTACTGCCCAATAGGGTGGATAAAATAGAGCGCATTAGATCGCGACGGGTACCACCTTGATTACTTTGCAGTGTCGTTACCATCAAACCAATACCCGCCGACAAACACAGCATTAAAAAGTTTGCATAGTGGTTTTTATACACAAAACTGCCCGTCGCTACTTCGGATACGGGCAGAGCAAATAGTAAACTGTTGTCTGTACCAGACAATATTTCCACCGTGCCGTACAATGCTTGTACGGCTCCACTGGTCAATAAAGTGAGTAAGAGTAAGCGCAAACGTTTTTCGTTGTTAACGAGTACTAGTACGACGATGAGCAAACAAAAATAACTCATGGCTTTAAGCAGGTTAATTTGACTCTGTCCTACGTCCAACGATAAATGAAACTGCGTGACGCCAAATCCCCATTGAGTTTCATAACTAACGGGACTTAAAAATGCCACGACTTGCGCCGGTAAGGGGATCACTTGAATCGTCGCTAAGACTAAAAAGCCTAACCATAAGGCAATGGGTAGCCTATAGGCGCGCAAGCCCATCCAAGCTTGGTCTTTGCGTATATACGCCGATGCCAGCGACAGGGAAAAAATAACCAACTCCATTAAACCCCAGGCCCAGGGCCTGTTTGAGCCTAACGGAATAGGCAGCCAAATAAGTAAGCCTAACAAGACATAAAATGCATAGTTATGAAGTTTACTGTTCAAACGATCCCTCGATGCATCGTAAAGTGCTTGCACGATAACGCTGGTATTAACTGATGATAATAAACAAAAAAGCCAGGTGTAAAACCTGGCTTTTGATAAACGAATAAAAAATTAGTTTGTTGACGCGGTGGTATCCCCGCCGCCAGCTCCGCCAGCACCCACACCCGTACCTGCAGGTGTAGCGGCAACATCTACCGTGCCGCCTGCAGCAGTAGCCGTTGACACAGTCGTCGGATCCGCGCCCGCGGCAATAGCGGCTAATAACGCATCATTAGGTTCAATTTCGCCCGTTATTATAGCGGCATCGATGACGTCTTGGGCAAAACTAGGATAAAGGGTTACCGCAAGTTGAATAACATCGGCAGCATTACCTGGGTATGCCTCGATGGCGCCTTTGGTGCTATCAGTTAATTTATTAAAACTCACCATGTTACCCATAAAGTGAGCACTAATATCTTTATTGGAACCAACGACTAACCTCGCGGCTCCGCTAAGCAATGCTCCGTCTTCTTTGGTAACATCAGCAAGGGTTTGGCTCACAGCGTCATCTAAGGAAACGCCACCCTTCACCAATTCGACAATTGCCGTGTGAACGGTGCGGCCGGGTTGATTTTCATCGCCGAAAAGAATGATCTCGGCTTCAGGAGACGCAGCGGCATTTACCCCAGCCTGAGCAGTTTGGGTACCCAATTGTTGGGCCATAGCGACTGGCGCAATAACGGCGCTAGATAAAAATAAATATGTGAATAAACGTCGCATAAAAGCTCCAAAATAAAAGGACGTGAGAGCGTATCTCACTAAATTCTGCCTCATAATAAGTTTTGTTGCTCGATAAAGCAACATCTGCCCCCGTCTTACTGGTAAAATAACGAACCTTATCAGTGGTTTGCTTCTGTTGAAGATTTCCCTGATAAATCAGCCTTAGCCACTCTTTTAGTCAATATAAATAAGGGCTTATAGCGGTTTTTAAGGTGAGATTTTTGATTGATTCAGCCACTACATAGCTTTAATACCAGTACGTCATACTTTAGTCTCGGCGGGTTTACCAATATAATAACCCTGCAAGTAGTCGACGAACAAATCCTGTAAACAGGCTGCTTCCGCTTCGCTCTCGATCATTTCCGCTATCACTTGAATATTCAAACCGTGCGCAATATTGACTAACGACTGCACAAATAACTGATTATCGGGTTCGTTGTGAATATTGCGCACAAAGCGCCCATCAAGTTTTAAATAATCGGGGCGAATATGTCGTAAGTGGGTAATGGCGGCTAATTGTGCACCAAAACGCTCAACGGTAATCCTTACGCCACGAGACTTTAACTGTGCAATAAAACGCACTAGGTCTTCGGTGCCATTGACGAGGGCGCGCTCGGGTATTTCTAACACGAGTTTTGCGCAGGTAGCATTGTCATCAGGTAATGCGCGCAAAAGCCATTGATGAAAGCTTGTTTGGCTAAGAGATAAACGCGATACGTTTAAACCGATAGCATGTGGGTGGTCTTTGAGTTTAATCAGGGCGCTGGCAATAAGCAGTTCATCTAATTTTTGTGCATAATTAAGTCGAACTGATGCAGGAACTAGTTGGCCCATGGGTAAATAACCCTCTGTTTTATCTGTCCTAAATCGAGCAAACCATTCAGAGTACAAAATCCCATCTTTGTGATTTTTGATAGGCTGGGCCACAAAATCTGCATGCTTCTGTTGTAATATTGTTTTTAGCTGATCTCGCCACTGAGTATTACTGTGCAGTACATCTTGCTGATGAGATAATTGCCATCTCTGTGTAGCAACACTAGCACCTGCTAAGGCATTGTCAGCCCGTTCTAATATATCCGTTCTAGAATCGCCAAAACTAAAGGAGCCCGCTCCTAAATGGGCGGTGCCCAATCTGTATTCACTTTTTTCGACAGCATTAAGCTGAGCGATAATAGCTTCGGTCAGGGTAATACAGGCTTGTTGCGCGGTGTCTTCAAGCAATATGACGAAGTCGGCTCCCGAAATGCGATACAAAGTGCCATTTAGCGCAGGTTGAGTGAGTACATTTTGTAATTCTTGGCTAACCAGTTTTACGTATTCGTCACCTGCTTGATAACCTTGCTCGTTATTCACTTCACTGAGACTCGTTAGGCGAATAAGTAACAAATAGCCTTGCGAATGTTGTTCGCTATCGGTTAAAAGGTGCTCGAAGGCCAGTTCAAATGCGCGGCGATTCGCCACACCGGTTAAGGTGTCTTGATAAGAATAATCACGGTACCGTTCTGCTTGATTGGTCAATTGGCTAAATAATTTGGCTAATTGCGCTGACATGCGATTGACCGCCAGCACAATACGTTTCAGCTCTGGGGTGCGAGGAATCCCCTTAATTTGTTCAAATTGTTGCTTACTGATCGCATCAGCTTGTTTTACTACTGCTAACAAAGGGGTGGTGATCATGGTGACTAGCCCGTAAAGTAAGACGAGCGCAGCAATAAACACCGCTAAAATCATCCAAAATGACTGTACTGCGTTTTGCCATAATTGCTGATAACCAAAGCCAGGGTGGCTTTTTACCATTAACGTACCGGCCATCGTCCAGCCGTCATTCAAATCGGTGCTACTTTCGGGGGGGGAGAGGGGCAATAGTTCGACAAACCAACTGGGCACGCCTTCAACCTGACTAGGATTATGCTTTTCGATTAAAATCTGTTGATTGGCACCACGTAGTACCATGCTTTGGTAAAAGCCTCGATCGAAAATAGCGTTCATCATCGTATCCACAATAGGCAAATCGTCTGTCTCTGCTAAATAAGGCGCAATCGACAAACCCAAAGACGTCGCCGTATCTTGCGCGTGTGACGCCAACTGCTGGGCCACAAAATTCCGAGTGTTGTGTACGTTTATCCATAGCGTGCCAATAAATACCAATATCAGTACCGCTAATAGGCTTAATCCAAGTTGTTTAGACAGCGGCATAAAATATTTCCTTCAGCATCATTATTCGCTCACCTGCATGCGTTTGTTTAAATCGTTCCATAAATTATTATTGCCTCCTTGCTGTACTTTTTGTCCGCGCCCTTGTTCTTTTGCCAACCACAAGCCGTCACCGTTAAAACTGTAAACGGGCAGCAAATCACGACGGCGAGAAGCGGGTAATATTCGTTGATTAATATTGTCGAGTACCAAAGGCACTGAATTAGGTTCTTCATAGTAGGCCAGCACCATATGAGCTTGCCTTAAACGTATCGCGGTGACATACATTAATCGCAACTTTTCAGCGGGTACACCCAATTCTATTAAACTAAAGTATTTCGCTATAACAAAATCTTCACAATCGCCGCCGTGGGTGGCTAAAAATTCCACTGGCGTAGCCCAGTAATCGTCTTTGCCCCAATGCTTGATATCATCGACAAAATCTAGTGCATTGAAAAAGTTATTCACTTGATAAAGTTTTTCATCAATGGATAAATTGTGACTATCATTTAACAGTTGCTGCCAATCTTGCACGCGCTCAAGGGCATCGTCATCATATTGACTACGAATTTTATTAAACAGCGCGTTATTAAACACAATGCTGCTATCAGCTGCAGCCCGCAGCATAAATAAAACCAACACTGTGGAAATAAATAAGTAAAAAAAACGCATGTACGTAACGAAATCCTTTACCAGCCTACTATTAAGGTCGGGGATAATTCAAATAATCAAGGTCAACCTGAGCGGCCAGTGCCACAATGAAAAAACGCATGTCATCATAGGTAAATACAGGAGTGACATACCTATAGTTGAAGTGACATACCTATAGTTTAAGCAGAACAATATGCTTACTATAAATTAAACACGTACAATATATTTATAATAAGCGTGAATAGTACGTTAACCTAAATGATAATGGCAAAGCATTCTTAAAAGGTTACAAACTTGGTGTTCTGTAGCATGACTATGGTGTGATTATTGCTTTAATGCTCGTTCGACGTTAGAAGAATAGGTAACAAAGCGTAAAAAAAACTATAGTTCCGGCATTGGTTGACTGTCGAAGATAACAGTTTAACTGTACTATCTGTCGCCAAGAAAGGCGCACTAACAAACAACCGTGATCATGCATTGCTGCGCATAAAGCAATATGGATTTTGACTTAATTTTGAGATGTAGTAATCAATGTATAATGACCATAATAAATCTATCGCCTTTGTGATTAACTCCCTTGAAGGTGGTGGGGCTGAGCGTGTTATTTGTAACTTGATGCGTACCATGCAAGACATATTTACCGAACAAACTTGTAAGGTTTACTTAGTATTGCTTGACGATTTACCAGAAGAACAGCAGTGCCCTGATTACGTCGAAAAAATCACCTTAGATACCAAAGGTAAATTAATCCCCAGTTATCGTCAATTAAACCAATGGGTCAAGCAGTACAAGCCCGATCTATTGGTCAGTTTTTTAACACGCAGTAACGTGGTCAGTACGCTTATTGGTAAGCGTTATAATGTTCCAACTATTATCAGCGAAAGAGTCAATACTAGTAGCCATTTTGCGACATCTCGTACCGGGTTTATCAGCAAGTTTATGGTCAAAATGGTATATCCCAAAGCCACCTGCGTTGTGCCTGTTTCCCAAGGGGTGATGCAAGACCTGATAGACAATTACGCGGTACCCAAAGAAAAATGTACCGTCATGTATAATGCCTACGATCAAGCAGTGTTAGCTGAAAAAGCCAATCAACCTGTGGCTGACTTACCGAATAAACCCTATTTCATTGGCATAGGCCGTTTAGTGCCCAACAAAAATTTCTCCCTGATGATTATGGCCTTTGCCAAAAGTGCGAGCAAGCGCGATTTGGTTATTTTAGGCCAAGGACCAGAACTGCCAACGTTAAAAGCCCTTGCAACAGAGCTAGGGGTTGAATCGAGAGTACGCTTACTGGGGTTCAGAGAAAACCCTTATCCTTATCTTGCCAATGCAGATTATCTTGTCTCAACGTCAAACGCAGAAGGCTTTCCTAATGGTATCGCCGAAGCCATGTGTTTGGGTAAACCTGTGATCGCCACCAATTGCCAATCTGGCCCGGCAGAAATACTCACTGGCGACAATAATACCCAAACTGAAAGTTACCTAGCGGCGCAGCACGGCATTTTATGTAAGGTAAATGACCTTGATTCAGTCAAAAGTGCGATTGATGTCATGGAAGAACAAGATACAATCGAAAAATACCAGAAAAGAAGCCAGTTAAGAGCAGCGACTTTTTCATATATTGCAATGCAAAATACCTTTAGTAATTTAATTCAAAAAGCACGGAGTGCAAACTCGTATTCGTGAATGTTTTTATAAATGTTGATGAGGGCGGTGCCATGATTAAGTCAAAATCTGATTACTATCATTATTTAGAACAAGACCGTTTAGCGCTGAACATAAAAGGGACGTTAAAAGAACACTTAACACACGACATTTGGCATTTCCAAAAGGCACTGCGAAAGCTTGAGTTTGTTAAAAATACGGCGTCGAATATCGTCACAAAAAGTTATGCCGCTTATCTACAACTTAAAGTTAGGCGGTTAGGCAGAAAGTTAGGTTTTTCGATACCCGCAAATGTGGTTGGCCCAGGCTTGTCTATTGCTCACGCAGGCACTATCGTGATTAATGGTAGGTGCAAAATAGGCGCAAACTGTCGTATTCACGTTTGCGTAAATGTGGGAGGGGGCTTGTCGAAGAAAGCTGATCCTCCGGTGATAGGTGACAACTGTTATATCGGCCCAGGGGCAAAGATATATGGTGATATCACTTTAGGTGATAATATTGCAATTGGAGCAAACGCAGTGGTGAATAAATCTTTCGGCAGTAACCTGACTATAGGGGGCATACCTGCGCAAATTATCGCTGAAAAAGGGCCTCTGGATATCTTAAAAAAATCTCATTTAGGCTTAGGCAGCGATTCAGGTAAAAAATAATAATGAAGCTTTTAGGAAATATGAGAATTCTCGTTTATGTTTGAGATTGTAAAAATAATAATGACGTTGATTTGCGGGATAATTGTATTTAAAACCTGCAAGAATATTTCGAATAAATACCTACTCTTTGTCGTTTTCGCTTTATGGTTACGCTATACCTTATCTGCGTTCCATCAAATTACCTATGATCCTATCTTTGCAGGGTTTTCACTCAATGCATTGGGCTCGATATCCGTCGTATTATTGGGGGTTTTACTGCTGCCCAATATTACCTTTCGTTTACGCCAATACCTGATTTTTTACGCGTTTTTTGCCGTTATTATTGTCAGTGGTTTAGTGAATCAAGAATACAAAGGGCTGATCAACGTACTCGTTAAGTGGGGCTATTTTTTCGTACTTAGTGCAGGTGTGTTTTTGGCGCTGCGTTTGCAACCGGCAAAAGTCGTATTCAAAACCCTTTTAGTGCCTTTTTTGCTGCCTGTTTCACTGCAAATACTGTCGATACTGCTCGGTGAAGTGAAAGCGACCGAAGCAGATGGCTCAGCCAGTTATATCGGTAGTTATAATCACGAGGCGGCTTTTTCAATGATTATTGTCGGCTTCATACTCGTGCTAGGTTGGTTAGAGCGCAAAACAATCAGATTTCATGCGCCGATGTTTTTTATAGCGGTGTTTCTATTGGTATTAGTCAATTATCGGACTTCGATGTTAGCCGTATTACCTGTGGTGCTTATATTTATTCTGACCATGTTGAGTGAGCGATTCGAATCAAAATACAAGTTACCGATTCTGGCTTTCGCATCTATCCCGATTATTCTGATTGGCCTGATTGTATCTTCCAGTTTGGCTGAGCGTTTCAGTGATATCACCCTCGTATTCACTAATTTCAGCAGCCTGATAAAAGCGCCGATTTATTATTCTGACGCTGACCAAGACATCTTCTCTTCAAGGGTCTATCTGTGGAGTCAATACTTGTATGCGTTTTTTACCTCAGATTGGTTAAATCAATGGGTGGGTTTGGGGCCTGAGCATTGGGATGGATTATTCAGCCATTATGCCCATAACGCCTACGTGTCTTACATCTACGAATATGGGTACTTTGGTATCACGCTTTTCTTGGGTATGAACTTCTATTTGTTGAAGCAGGCGTTAAATAATCAATCAAAAGTATTAGGGAGAAAACTGTTTTTTTCGGTGCTCGGTATTATGGTCATGAGCCTATCAACAATGCCCTTGTGGAACATTGAAGGGTTAATTTGTTATGCATTAGTAGCCGGTGCTATTTTTGCCAAAGGGCAGCCACCCATATCCCGAGAGTTAACTTAAACGTGAGTTGGTGTCATAACACCAGGTTCGCCGTTATTTGTTAAGCGTTTGTGTTTTTGCGGTTAGCGAATAGAGCGTTTTAAAATATTAAGGGTAGTAGCAGTATGAAAGTGTGTGCAATTGGGTTGCGTGGGATTCCGAACGTTATGGGGGGCATAGAGTCCCACTGTCAACAGCTTTATCCCAGATTGGTCGCCCAAGGGGCTGAAGTCACTGTGTTAGCGCGATCGCCTTATGTAAAAGATCAGCCATATGAATATCAAGGTGTAAAGGTCATTCCTGTTTGGGCTATGCAGCATAAATTTTTAGAAACGTTTTTGCATACCTTTGTAGCCATATTTTATGCGCGTTTTTTCATTCACCCTGATGTGATTCATTTACATGCAATTGGCCCAGCATTATTTACGCCATTAGCGCGTTTATTAGGTATGAAAGTGGTAGTCACCCATCACGGTGCTGATTACGATCGCCAGAAATGGAATGCCTTTGCAAAAGGTTTACTTAAACTTGGCGAAACAATGGCAATAAAATTTGCCAATAAAATTTTGGTGGTCGGCAAGTCGTTAACTGACCGCTTGCAACAGCAAAACCCCAAACAGGCCCATAAAATAGAATTTGTGCCCAACGGCGCACTCGCCGATTTTGATAACAATGTCGTTCTTAGCGATTTGCAGGCTACCGGTCTTGATATAGAAGCGCAAAATTACATCGTCACAGTAGGGCGTTTTGTCCCAGAAAAAGGCTTTCACGATTTGGTACAAGCATACTTACTGACTGATATTCCACAAAAGCTAGTGATCGTGGGCAGTACTGATCATCAAGACGAATATTCACGTAAATTGCTCAGTCATGCATCAGACCGGGTGATTTTTGCTGGTCGTCGTGATGGCGAGCAACTTAAAGCGTTGTATAAATTTGCTAAGTTATTTGTATTGCCCTCATATCACGAAGGTCTGCCAATTGTCGCTCTAGAAGCTATCAGTGCTGATACGCCGGTTTTGCTCAGTAATATTATGCCGAACCTCGATATCGAGTTAGATGCCGAAAATTACTTCAAAGTGGGCGACCATGCTGATCTAGCTAGAAAGCTAGCGTTAGACATACCCAAAGCACCAAAAGCTGACATTTTGGCTAAATACGATTGGGATAAAATCGCCCAGCAGTCGTTATCACTGATTAATCAAGCGGTAAGAAAGTCATGAGCAGCATAAGTGAACAAGATAAACGGATTAAAATTGCCGTTATTCACCCTGAATGTGGGGTGAGTTGGAATGGCGGTTCACAGATAAGTGCCTATGAAATGGCCGAGCATTTAGCCGCGCATTACGACGTAGAATTACTGTGTGGCAAAAGGGTCGGCAGCGTCAGTGTTGTTTTGCCTTGTGTGCCCAGAGGCCGCTCAGCCAATTGGTTAGCAACCTCATATATTGGTGGGCTTTTTCGTAAAATGTTTGGCTACCCAGGCATGGTGATTGAAGCGGCAACCAGTTTCTTCCCCTACTTGTTTCATCTATTAAGGTCGAAGCCGGACGTTGTCTACCCGAACAATGATTACGGTGGCTTAGCCATCGCATGGGTGTTAAAACGCCTGATTGGTAGCAAAATTTTATACACAGAGCGTGCAGGCTTACTCAGTGATGGCCATGTGTTAAAACGCAATATGAAGTTCAAACCTGACCATTTGGTGGTATTCAACGAAGACACGGTTCAAACGGTAAAAGGTTGGTACCCAGATCAAGCTGTCAGCGCCATCCCCAATGGCGTGGACTTAAGCCGTTTTTCTACCGTCGGCGACAAATTTGAATTTTCACTAACGGGTAAATTAGTGCTGTGCGTGGGCACACTAAACCGCAAGAACCACAAGCGTATGGAACTTGTCATTCAAGCGATGGCGCACGTACCTCACGCGAGCTTGGTGCTGTGCGGCGATGGCGTAGATAAAGACTACTATATTGCCTTAGGTCGTGAATTATTAGGCGAAAACCGCTTTAAGCAAATGTCATTGTCATTTGATGAAATGCCCAAGCTCTATCGTAGTGTTGACGTGTTTACCTTGCCCTCGGCTAACGAACCTTTTGGGCGGGTATACCTAGAAGCGCTGGCCAGTGGCACTCCGGTAGTGGCCCCTGACGATGGTATGCGACGCACTATTATTGGTGATGCAGGTATCGTGTGTGATGTTGAGAACAATGAGCAATACGCTCAGGCTCTAGCAACCGCATTAGAAACTGATTGGCAAGATAAGCCCATTGAGCAGGCGAGCAAGTTCAGTTGGGCGGCGATTGCACTGCAATATAAAGACGTTATTGATAAATCACTTATGAAGAAAAATTGCTAATTTAAAACATATTCTTATTAAGTTTGTAATGAATGCTCAACACGGAGGTAACGTATGAAAGTATCTTCATTTCGTTATGACATAAACGCACTGAGGGCATTAGCGGTTGTGAGTGTGGTTTTATTCCACTTCTTTCCCACTAGTTTGCCCGGTGGATTCGTTGGTGTGGATATATTCTTCGTGATTTCTGGCTTTCTTATGACCAGTATCGTAGTCAGCAGAGTCAGGGCAAAGCGTTTTTCATTGCTTGATTTCTATCGCTCGCGTTTATATCGAATCGTCCCAGCACTACTGGTGTTATGTTTGTTGGTGTTTATTTTCGCGCTGTTGTTTGTCGACCCGATAACCCTTAAGTCGATAGGTAAGCATATATTATCGTCATTAGGTTTCTTCTCTAACTACGTTTACAACGCAGAAAGTGGTTACTTTAGTGATAGCTCAAGATTGAATTGGCTGTTACATACTTGGACCTTATCGGTGGAATGGCAGTTTTACTGCGTGTACCCACTCTTAATTTTATTTGGTTATAAGTTGGGCGGTGAACAAAAGCTTAAACTTCTGCTAGGGGCAACACTGTTAGTGAGCCTCGGACTGGCGATTTATCAAGGGATTGCCGGCGACCGCGTTGCTTTCTTTCTACTTGAATATCGTGCGTGGGAGTTGATTTTAGGCGGCTTTATTTTCTTTTTGAGGACGCCATCTCAGTCAAAAACGGTGTTTTTACAGTTGGCGGGTCTTAGTTTTATAGCTCTTGCCATTTTTATCTTTTCAGAAAGCATGATGTGGCCCAGCTACTATGCGTTATTACCAACGATTGGTACCGCGCTAATCATATACGCAGCTAACAGCCAAAATAAGTTGATGACAAACAGTGTCACGCATAAGCTGGGGCTTTGGTCATATTCGATTTACCTCTGTCACTGGCCTATTGTCGTTGGGTTGGCTTATTTTGGTTTTGATCAGACTCGACATATCGTCATCGGGCTAATCAGTTCGGTTGCAGTCGGAGCGCTGTCGTACCACTTTATAGAAAGTAAAATATCTATGCCAAAGAACGTACCACAAGCGAGTATTAAAGCCTTGGTATGGAATAAGTTGGTATTTTTCACGTTGGTGTTAGGGACCATTGGGCTATTAGCATTTAAGACGAACGGTTTTATGTTCAGATTTGATCAAACCACTGAAAACATCGTTGAAAGCGTTAAGGCCAGCCCGAATCGAAACAAGTGCACCTCGTCGGACTCTGACTACATTGAACCTCAAAATGGCTGTAAATTTAATCTAGCGAAGCAAAATTATGCCGTGTTTGGCGACAGCCACTCAATTGAGTTGGCGCAGGCGATGTCGGTAGCGCTGCGAGACAGCGATATAGGGCTGCACCAATATAGTTATTCTGCATGTGGCCCAGAATATCAGCGACGTAATACTGCGACCTTGTGTGAAAAATGGACCAATTCGGTTGTCGAGTCCATCGCAAACGACACGACGATTAGCAAAGTTATTATTATCTATCGTATGTCATCTCATTTATTTGGCAGTCATTCTACTTATTACCCCGAAATTGGCGATAATAGCTCTGATGAGCAAAGAGAAATCATCATCACATCCTATAAAACTATGATTGACGCCCTTATCGCCTCAGGTAAAAAAATCATATTGGTTGCACCTGTACCCGAATTAGGCGAATCCGTGAAAAAAATGCTTAAGGCAAGCCTTGTAAAGTACGGTGAAATTAAGTCAATCAAGGTCGGTACGAGTAGAGATTATTATAATCGGCGCAATGACTATTTTTTAAACGTGCTTGATAAACACTTCGTGAATAATAAAAACATTGAGATAATATATCCCAGCGATTTCTTTTGTGACAGCAAGCTTTGCTATGAGGTAAAAGGCGGGAAATCAATTTATTTTGACGATGATCACATGTCGATGCATGGTGCGGGTATAATCGCCGACGCGGTACTTGAAACAATAAAGAAACCAAGTAGCTAAACCAGACTATTACGCTTTGCACGCATAGCGAATCTGACGTTTAAACGCTCTTACGGAATGTTTTAAATAAATTAAAGGCTGTTTTAATTTGAACACTGATATGAAAAATTATAGTTTTACCGTCGTTATCACGACTTACAATCGACCTGACTACCTACTTGAGTCGCTCAAAGGGGCCCTTAATCAAACGGTAAAGCCGAAAGAAATATTGGTCATTGATGATTTTTCATCAAAAGATTATCGAGACGTACTTGAGCAGTTCGATCGCAGCACGTTTCAATATATTAAGTTAAAAGAGCCTTCAGGCGCTAATGTCGCCCGTAACACCGGTTTAGATATGGCAACAGGAGATGTGATCGCATTTCTTGATGACGATGACGTATGGGACCCTGATTATCTTGAGCAACACTTAGCCGCACTGCAAACAGCCGATGCAGCGACCTGTGGCTTTCGCTTTTTAGAAAACCCAGAAAAAACACGCATTAACCCTATCGTTGATATCACCCAAGAGGTGATTAAAAACGGCAATAAATTTTGCGGTATGAGTGGCGTGACATGTAAAGCAGCATTAGCGAAACAGCTTAAATTTGATGTTGAGTTAAAAAATAGCCAAGACTGGGACTTTTTTGTGCGGATTACCCAGCAAGGCGCAACCTTTGTTAATATACCTAAAGCTATTTATCACTACCGCCGTGGTCATGTGAGTATATCGACCGAGGTCGTTAATATGCCTATCGAGAAAGTGTATCCGCGTCTAAAGGCGTTTAAGAAACACCGAGCATTCTTAGGATCACATGCTTACAGTGAGCGGGTGTCAGAGCAAGTGCTGAGCTTTATTGGTAAGAAAAGCAACAAACTACAGTGGATTAGCGTGTCCATTAAAGAAGCCGGCCTTGTCGCTACTTGGAATGCACTTATCATGCGCAGATTAATGCCCAAATTATTAGGCAAAAGTAAAGCAGGATAAATGTAAAGATAATGATAAACCTGATACCCAACAACAATTAATAATAAGATGCTCGAAAGACCTGATAAGTAGCGCGTATGAATTTATATTTCTACCCAACACGAAGCAAAAATAAATTTTTAGAATTGAATACGGCATTGCTACGCAGCATGAACTATTCGGTTAAAAAGGTAGATTCAGACTTTATCTTTGATTTATTACGCTTAAAAAAAGACAGTATTGTAGTGTTGAATTGGGTTGAAGATCGCGTGTATGGTCGAACCTATAAAACTGTGGTGCAATATTTTTTTAGTATGGTTGCGCTGGTCATTTTTTCAAAGCTGTTTGCTAAGCAGGTCATTTGGGTTAGGCACAATTTTCAGCCCCATAACGGTACAAAAACTAACTATCGATTCAAATTTTTATGCGGCTTGTATAGGTTGATGAAAATAAAGCCGGTAACGCTAGAAAACTACTCCTCCTCCCCAGCATTAGTGCACCCCTTGTATAGGTCAGATGTAGCGCTAGACGCTGACATCAGCAAGTTGGATATGTCGGATCCAGCTTCAGCATCGTTTGTACTTTTTTTTGGTGCGGTAAAACCCTATAAAAATTTACATGACGTACTGGATACTTGGCCCAAAGACATTCCCCTCAAGATAGCGGGTCGTTGTAGCGATGCAGACTACAAGTCTTTATTGCAAGAAAAAGTTGAACGGCGAGGGTTACAGGTGCAATGGCTAAATAAGTTTTTGCATAACGATGAACTGGACGACCTACTGAAAAAGACTCAATTCGTGTTACTCCCCCATGCTGATTCGACTGTTATCAGTTCCGGGGCGTTTTATCATGCAATTGGCCAAGGGTGTAATATTATTGCCAATGACACTAAGTTCGGGCGCGCGAAAGCATCACAACATCAATTTGTGACCATTTTCGATCCGGCGGTTACCACCCGCGAATATTTAAACGCGATTTATGTAGACCGTGCACAGGTAATGCGAGAAGCGCTGGCGTGTTACGGCGAAAAGCAAGTATCTGCAGCGTGGGCAAACCTACTGACGTCAAATCACAGCTAGATACCCGATACAAAAGGAAACAAAGTGGATACCAGCGTTAATACAACAGTTACATCACCAAAAGTCAGTGTGCTGATACCGGTTTATAATGATATTGAGCGCATAGAAGCTTGTTTGAGCTCCCTTGAAAAACAAAGTATGTCGCGAGATGCCTATGAAATTATCGTCATTGATAATGGGTCAACAGATGGTACCTACGAGTGGTTAAAACAAATCACAGCTCCCAGCGCTAATGTCGGTTTTACCGTAACTCAGTGCCTAACGCCCGGCTCGTACGCTGCACGAAATCACGGTTTAACCTTAGCGAATGGGCAATATGCAGCCTTTACCGATTCGGATTGTATTGTGTCAGCCGATTGGCTAAATACGCTGGTAAATGTGATTGAATCACAGCCCAATGATGTACTCAATGACGTGATAGTGGCGGGTAAAATGACTTTTTTCCCGGATCCTAACAAGCACACAGAGCAAAGCGCGATTGACTTCGAGAACTTGTTTTCCATGAAGCAAGATCAAAATGCGAATAATGGCAAATGCATCACAGCTAACTTTTTTTGCTCGATGGCTCTGTTGCAAAAACACCGAGGGTTTGATCAAAAGCTTAAATCAGGTGGCGATGTAGAACTAAGCAATCGGGTTGTAAAAGGCGGTGGTCGTGTTATTTACTGCGAAGACGCACTGGTCACTCATCCATCACGAAACGTCACTGAGCTGTTGGTCAAGCGCCAGCGCATCATTGGCGGCACTTGGGATGCGCAGTTAGCCTTCAGTGGGGCAGGGCCAAAGCTGAATTTTTGTTGGCGCTTACTCAAGATGTTTTTAGGCCGCAGCAAAAAGGTGCTAACTAGCAGGTCATTGTCACTCGCTCGGCGATTTAAGTTGCTTTACCTTCTTTTACAAATTATGACCATCAGCTTATCCGAGCTAATTAAGCTAATGTGGGGCAAAGAGGCAAACAGAGCCTGAATAAAATAATGGCAGCAACAAATAAACAGTAAAGTACATAGCGTTAAAAATAACACTGAAACACACACATTAAATGGATGAGTAAACAAGCAATGTCACTTAAAAAGCAAGCCACAAAAGGCAGTATGTGGATATCAATTACCCGCACAGGCATGAACGTCATAGACTTTATCGTTTACGCTTATTTAGCGCGTATTCTGACTTTGGAAGAGTTTGGTCTTGTAGGGTTTTGTTTCTTATTTATTGAATTTGCCAATACTTTAGTCAACGCAGGCGTAAATCAAAACTTGGTGCAGCGTAAAACCTGGGATGATGGGTACGCTTCAAGTACCATGACCTTTGTATTTTTTATGGGGTTGGTAGTTGCAGCTTGTTTAGTATTTATAGCCGCACCCATCGCGCATTATTCATATTCAGACGTAGCGGCCTATGTTGTCGCCAGCTTAGCACCTATCACTATTATCATGAGTTTACAGGTTGTTGTAACAGGTAAATTGCTGCGAGAATTTAAAAATAAACAAATGGGCACAGCTAAGTTTATCGCTACTGTATTCTCAGGTATCTTAATTATCGTGCTGGCTGAAATGGGCTACGGGCTATGGTCACTGGTGATTGGTAAGTTGGTAAACGCGGTTCTCGAATTTTGCTTACTAACTTATGTGTCTAAGTTCAAGCCAAGGTTTCATTTCGACCGCGCTGACAATAAAGAGTTAATCAGTTTTTGCCTACCTTTACTCTGGATGACGATCATGACGTTCTTTCATCGCAAAGCCAGTAATATGTTTACTGGCTTAGTATTAGGTCCAGCAAGTTTTGCACTATTAGCGGCAGCTAAAAAAGGAGAATTAGTGATCAACCAAATCACTATGAGCTCTATTAATTCGATGGTTGTACCTAGCTTTTCTCGTGCCAAAGAGAGCGCGAATATAGGCGACCTGTATATTAAAATGGTGGCGATTACCGCAACCCTAGTACTGCCAATTTTTATGGGCTTAGCGGCTATAGCTGACCCGTTTGTAGTGGTCGCCTTTGGTGATAAATTTGCCCCCAGCGCAATTTATATGACTATTTCTGCCTTTACTATGTTCCCGGCTGTAGTCGCTTGGTTTTTGCCCAATCTTTTAATCTCAAGAGCTAAAACCAAAGAAGCCTTCAAACTGACGCTCATTAGCGTGTTTAGTAATATAGTGGTTGCCGGAGCAACTATATGGTTTGGTGTTACAGTGATGCTCACCGCTTTAGTCATCACCAACTTCTTGATATTGCCATTGCGGTTCAGTATTGTTGCTCGCCACATCGATATCGATATCAAGAAACTGATCAAGACACTTGTTCCACCTTTTGTATGTGCGTTAGGCTTGTTTTTATGTGTTTCAGGTAGTAAAACTTACCTTGATGATTTTATTGCTAACGACATAGTCTTGCTTATGGTGTTAATAGCTATAGGCGGGATTTCGTATCCCTTACTCGCTTTTATTCTCTTTTATAAGAATACAAAGGAACAAGTTAATGAAATTAAAGATATGTTTTCCGGTCGCAAGAAACTTAAATCCTAATTTTTGTAAAATCAATTTTTACCGAAAATTATCTGAAATTTAGGCTAGACCACAACTATAATTTTTAGTTTAGAATTTAGAAAGTCAGTTACAATTTTAACTCTGGAACGAGTTGTAATCCATTGTTGAATTATTGTTAGTTTTTTATAACGACACTGTGTCGGTTGTTCTTAATGATATTAACGCCAAAGCTTATTATAAAACACCATGTAATATTTTTTACCAGCAATAATAAGGTTTTGGCTTCTTAAGATAGCAAAGTAGAGTTGAATTTGACCATGAAAGAATCACCGTTAGTAAGTATCATATTGCCAGTCTACAACGTCGAATTGTATTTGGCTGAATGCTTAGACTCGGTCTTGACTCAAAGTTATCGTAACTTTGAATTAATTGCAGTAAATGATGGCTCTACAGATAATTCGAATAATATATTATTAGAATATCAAGATAAGTTTCTTGAAAAATTAGTAGTTGTTGAGCAACCCAACAAAGGCTTATCGGCAGCACGAAATACGGGGTTAGACAAAGTTAAAGGCGAATTTGTTTACTTTCTCGATAGCGATGATTGGATTCTGTCTGACACCTTAGAAAAATGCGTAAATACGCTGGTCAACGATAATTCGGATTTGGTTGTGTTTAATGCCAAGGCATTTTGTGATGATATGCCTATAGGTTTACTAGACAAACTTGATTACACTCGAAACCTTCCCAAAGAGCACTATAATAACGGCCATAAGTTGTTTGTAGACTCAAGATGTGAAGGCACTTACATTGTGCAGTCTTGTTGCTATATGTATCGCTATCACAGCCATCCTGCTCTGCGTTTTATCGAGGGTATTCTGCATGAAGACCATTACTTTAGTACGTCACTATTTTTAAGTTCCTCCAACATCCATGTCTTAACCAATCGATTCTTTCAACGACGTATCCGTAAAAACTCGATTACAACGAGTTCACTGACTATGAAACACGCTACTGGTTACTATGAAACGGCAGCAATTCTTCATAAAGAGTTATCGGAGAAATCAATTCAATCGAAAGAATTATCTGAATATTATAATTATATGATTTACACAGGAATTAAAATCGAGAGAGAAATCAGGCAGGGCCATATGAGTTTTACTAGAAAAATTGAACTCATTTCTACATTCAAAAGTATATTAACTTTTAAAGAACGTCTGCGTATTATATCACCCAGATTGTATAAAAAATTGGTAAATACTTTAAAGAAAAGCTAACGTAGTGGCCATGGCTTAGGCTAATTAAGTAAAGCTCAATGTGTTGAAACATATTTTGGACAGCTTTTAATAGGTGTGGATGATACTGTTAATGATTGTTTTATGAAGGGCGCTGTTCAACTAAGCTGACAGCAACTATTTGAATATAGTCGCTGTCAGTTTTTATCAGCAAATGAAGCTTTAATACCCGCTTTGCTAATCGATTTTTTGTTCTTGTGCCAATACTTCTACAAGATTTTCATCATTAATCCATTGTTTAAAATAATTCAAGTTTTTGCCATAGGAATTGTCTAAAAGTTTAATGTTTTTGCCCAATAAATAGGCAAGAATAAAGCCGTGAAGTCGATCTGTATAAACGGTATTGTGCAGATTGAAATAGTTTATTGATCTAAATATTAAGTAATCCGAATTTGTCTTCCATGATCTGACTAACCGTGATGTTAGAAAGTTAAAACGCTGTAGTTTTTTTATATACTTGAAATAAGTATGATCCCAAGGCTCGAGGATATTTATCCAATCAAACGAACGTTTGTGTATTTTGATTTCTGCTGAGACTTTTTCAACATCGACTCGCCGCAAATTTATAATTTTAGGCGTGTTTATCTCTAACGACTCTACTTCAGAACTATCAATTAATGGGTGCAAACTATGCGCCATATCAGGCATTAGTGACGAGTTATGTGAAAACGCCTTGGCAATTTCATGGCTCTTTTTATCACGAAGATAAATATACAGATCTGGGTGGCGTGCAAAGACTTCACAACTTTTCGTTTTTTCAGCTTCGCTTGAAAAGTGTATTGTCTGTGGAAGAATGATGATCCGCTTACTAGGATACTTTTCAATCAGGGATTCACGTAATCTCTGGTGTCTAGGGTAGATATCACCAAAATTGCCACCGCCATGAAACATAATTAAGTCACATTTTTCGATTTTTTTTACGTCCACATTTATATCAAAAGCTCGATAAACGACATTTATCTTATGGTTTTTGATAAATGCTTCCGTTCCGGCATAGATAAGCTGATCACCTACATTAAAGTGTAAGGGGATATCGATATACGCGACATTTTTATGTTCACAGAGGGATGCAATATCACGATGCATTGCTTTAAGTTCATTTAGCTTGTTATACCAGTTTGTTTTATAATTTAATTCCATAAAATATCCAGTTTTTAATTTAAAAATGAGAGAGAAAAGTTAGGTGAAAATTTATTACGCTATAAAATTACAAAGTTTCGCTCAAAATATTTCTGTTAAAAAATAGTTTTAATCTTCTCGGCTTCAACACTTAACTATATCTATACAATTTAGAGCTCGTTCCATTGTTTAGCTACTTCCAAAGCACCTTGGTGAGTGTAATGACCATAATCAAATGCGATTGGTACATTTTCCTTGGTTAAAGTTTGGCAAGTAACACTCTCAGCTGCTTGACAAAGTATGTCGATCAAGGACACATAGAAGGCTTTATTGTTATTTTTGGTTACTTGTCTAAATTTTACGTCCATGTGTTTAAAATATGAATAGTCATATTGCTTTCCGCTCTCAATACCATCGGGTCCAGTAATTGCCAACAATCTCGGTAAATCCTGTTTGTATTCTAAGGTTCGCCCAACAACGATAACCTTATCTGCGTAATCAGTTAGATAATTTACTGTTTGACTCAATTCATTAAAATCTGAGTCTTTCCACCTTCCGGCAATGATTATTTTATCGAAATTGACCGAGCGTACTAATTCATTAAAGCCAAATGACATAAGTTCTATACACCCAGCTTGACCTTTGAGTGGTAGGACTGGTCGACAACCCGAAGACGTCAACTGAGTCAAAGTTTGGTTTTTTAAAAGTAATTCAGTTATCGCACTATTCCATTGGGCCGCATGGCTATCACCAATAAGTAAGATGTTATATTTATTATCATCGAAATTGATACATTCTTCTTTGTCATAAAAGCTTAAATTCTCGTCAGTTCCTCGCAGAAAACAACTGCCCCTTCGATATCCAATGCGGTCATAATTCATATAGGATGAGTAGATAAGCTGCTGTTCATTGAATCGATTAGGTAGCCCGTCAAGGGATAATGCCATCACTAAAATAAGGGCACTGCTGAGGGCAAAAGAACCAATCAATGTACTGCTTGTATTTTTGCCTTTGGATACTGCGAGGCGCTTAGCGCTAAACGGTAACTCAATAAACCGCCAACTCAGGTAACCCAGAACGATGGAAACCAAGAGAAGAATGAGTTCGTGGGCTACCTTGGGGTACTCGTGGTTCATATTTAAGGTATAAAACACAATGACCGGCCAGTGCCACAGGTATAATGAGTAGGAAATATTGCCAAAGAATTTGTTAATAGGTAGCGCCATTAACCAGGAAAATACACCCGTCACGCTGCCAGCCCATATCACGCACAAGGTGGCCAAGGTTGGCACTATAGCATTTATCCCCGGAAACAAGGTCGCTTCATCATACTTAAATAAACAAATAATAAGAGCGGCTAACCCACCAAAACCAATGACGTTACTCAGGGTTTTAGGCAGCGCCATTCTATGCAAATTAAGCGCTAATAACCCCCCAACGATAAATTGCCAGAATCGGGTAGGGGAGATAAAAAATGCTAATGACGGGTCGGTGCGCACCAGATACTCACTGAGCACAAAACTCAGCACCGCGATAACCCCTAAGAATAACTGCAGTGCCTTAGGCTTATACTTCATAATCCCAATGAGCAATATGGGAAATATAATATAAAATTGCTCTTCGACGGATAGCGACCAAGTGTGCAATAACGGAGCAAATTTCAAATCAGCTGCAAAGTAGTCTGATTGGGTGTAAAAGAACATATTCGAAACGTAAAGCAGTGTTGATATCACGCTTTTAGCGAATAGTGTCATTTCTTCAGGGAGCAAATAAAAATACGCCGCAATCATCGTGGCGATAACCGTTGCCAACAAAGCAGGGAATAGTCGTCTTATACGTTTAATGTAAAAGTCAGAGAGGCTAAATTTTTCCGCTCTAAGATCCCGGCAAATAAAACCAATAATCAAATAGCCTGAGATAACAAAAAATATATCAACGCCTAAATAGCCGCCGGGTAGTCTATTGGGTGATATATGGAAGATCACCACCGCCATCACCGCTAAAGCGCGTAAACCTTGAATATCCCAGCGATAATTTTTTGTCGACATATACTTTTCCTTAATCCTTGTATCAAATTCTGACTGCAATATTTATATTAATTTATTATCGGTTGCATCGACTCTTTTGCGGCCGCCGGATTTAACTGCTGCCAATCAGCTAGCTGTTGCAATTGCAGGCTAATATGCTGATCGATATTTTGCGGCGTTAAGCTAACGCCAATTGACGCGTCCCGTTTGTTTTCGGGACTATTTAACCAATCAACCAGCTTATCACCCAGAGCCTTTTTATAGTGCGACGATTCCCACCAATATTTTGGTTCAATGTTACTCACTAAATCAAAAAGTTCAGTGGTGTACCGATTGATCAAATTGAAATCGTAAATGGGGAAAGGTTTGGTATTGAGATTTGCAGCCACCTTTGCATTAGTGTTCACAATGGCTTTTTTCATATTTAAATGACTATTCATTGGTATACTATTATTCGCATTGATATTGATAAGACGTGCGTGCGTTGGATTCAAAATTAAACTAATATTAATGTCAGTGTCGTAAGCGTTGTTAAGTAGACGTTCAAATACTTCTGTATTGCACTCACTACTGTTTCTCCCCCTCGCAAGGGCGTAGCCTTCACGTATTTTCACGCGTTCCGATAAAGTTTCCCCTGATCCCTTGCCAAAGATAAAACTAATTCTTCGACCATAATCATCGTAAAATTCAGGCTTTGATAAGGAGTCCAAACTCGCTTTTAGCGTGTCTACAGAAATAAGATATTTTGCTCTTAGAAACTCGGCTTTGAGCCATTCGGCATCATGACTAAACATTGTGGAGATCTCTCGCGATGATTAATCCGATGAGCATATGTCGTCAACCACTAAATATACGGTTTTGGCTTGCGTTGAATACTGCATATTTTTAAATTGTTTCTCGACCTCTTCGATAATTGGGCCTGGGTAAGAGTAATTAAAAGGTTTGCTGCCTTCTAAACTACTTACGTCGAAACCGTATAGAGTGCGTGAATTACCCAAAATTAAGGTCTCAGGCTTTTGCATCTGGACTTGCCAGACTTTGTGGTTTTGCTCAAAACCGGTTAACACACGGGTACCCGGTGCTTGGTGATAATATTTATAAGGGTCGATGACATAGTTTACTCCCCCGAGCACAAGAGCGAACAATAATGTGGATAATATCCATATCGTTAAGTACGTTTTAGTGAGTTTCATAAGAATTGATGGGGCCCGTTAAAAATTAAAATACAAAAATTCAGATAACTGACCAATCAGGCCCACTGAGATGACAAAACCAACCGCTGAGACCACAGCCGGGCCAAATATTAACCAAGGTTTATCGACCGATGGTTGGGTAAGACGCTTCTCTACGTACCGTGTGAGCTGCCCTGAATTTGGACAGAAAATAGCAATGATCAAAAGTAGAAAACAAATTACAAACGCTTTTTTTGTATAAAACAACGTACCTTTGAAAGGCTCGTTCAAATCAACTGCAGCCATTGCATTAAATATGTTAAAGGCCCCTTCGGTCGTTTCGGCTCTAAAAAATACCCACGCCACCATGACCGCTAACATCGTAAGTGACCAATAGGCCGCATTTTCAATTTTTCCGATCGGGGATGCAAAAAAGCGCGCCCTAGTGGCCGTCCACCAGTGATTAACCACCAAATAGCTGCCGTGTAAGAACCCCCAAATCATAAAGTTCCAGCCGGCGCCGTGCCATATACCGCCTAGCACCATAGTCGCCATTAAATTAACGTAACGACGGCTCTTACCTTTGCGGTTACCGCCTAAGGCTATGTATAAATAGTCCCGTAAAAAGCGGCTTAGGGTGATATGCCAGCGCCGCCAAAAATCCACAATACTGTGAGATTTGTAGGGGGAATTAAAGTTATCTGGCAATCGTATACCAAACAGCATGGCTAAGCCCAATGCCATGTCTGTATAGCCAGAAAAATCAAAATACAGTTGTAATGTATAAGCCGAGGTGCCTAACCAAGCTTCAATAAAGGTCACACTGCTACCGGCATCCGCGGCATTAAATACAGGCGTAGCGAAGACGGCGGCATTGTCAGCAAACACCACTTTTTTGAATATACCGATGCTGAATAGGGTCAAACCAAGGGCAAAATTAAGGGCATGGGGTTTAAAGGTTTCGTTGCGCTCAAATTGTGGCAGCATTTCTTTATGGTGCACTATGGGGCCGGCAATCAATTGCGGGAAAAAGGTCACGAATAGGCAGTAACGCAAGAAGCTGTGTTCGTTTATTTCTTTGCGATAGGTATCTACCAAGTAGGCAATTTGTTGAAAGGTAAAAAATGAGATGGCTAAGGGCAGGGCAATTTTAGCCACAAAATAGTCGGTGTTCGCCAGCCAGTTAAACTGTTCGACTAAGAAGTTAGTATATTTGTAATAACCAAGGGCGATTAGATTCAGTGCCACCCCTATGCCCAACGTCCATTTTGCCCACTTTTGATGCTGTTGGTTCACCATGTCAATGCATCGAGCCCAACCGAAATTAAATAGTATCGAGATAATAATAAGCACGAGATATTCGGCCTTCCACCAGGCATAAAAGCCCAGCGATGCCAGTACTAAAAAGCTAATGGCTGCTCTTGCCCCCAACTTAGAGATTAAAAAGTACCCGCATAGGCAAAGTGGTAGAAACAAGAAAATAAATTCGTGTGAATTGAACAGCATGGTGAGTTTTAGTCCCTTAATATTGCAACAATGTTAGCGCGAAACATTGTAACGTGTTTACCATTCTTAGCCTATGGTAAAGCAAGCTTTATGCCGTTAAAAGTAAATCGCGTAAGCACAATTTCGTTAATATTTTTGACTTAGATGAATTACACCTATTGGATCTTGAAAGTAATGTTTTACAAAGAAGGTATATTATTGATGAAGCACAGAGTCTTGATGACTCGCTAGCAACTTGCAGCAACAAGCGAAGTTCAATTCCAAACAGTTTGTCACTTTGTACATGAGGCGGCTGCAAATAGAGTAAACTTTTCACGATATTAAAAACCCATAATACGGAGTGGGACTAAGTCAAAGTGCCAGTCGCCGCACCAAACGATTCGCTATAGTTTGTAGAATGGTTGTTAAGACTACTGAGTCTAATTGCAAACATTTATCGCTTTAGAGGATGTAACGGATTCTGTGTAACTGCCATTAGTTAAATATGTCCG
>TARA_R110001632_G_scaffold6324_1_pt1 | contig 72698 bp, 65 predicted proteins | sample TARA_R110001632 | Tara Oceans TARA_R110001632 (sample SAMEA4398266) | marine metagenome | biome: Polar Biome; feature: [SRF] surface water layer (ENVO:00010504); material: water (ENVO:00002006), including particulate matter (ENVO:01000060) such as... | depth 5 m
TACACAGTAGCAAAAAATGCGGTTGAAAAAGCAATGACATATGCTTACAGAGACCGTAAAAACAATAAGAGAAACTTCCGTTCTTTATGGATTATGCGTATTAACGCAGGAGCACGTTTACACGGAATGTCTTACTCTCAGTTTATGGGGAAAGTAAAAGCTAATAATATCGAATTAAACCGTAAGGTTTTAGCTGATTTAGCGATGAACAACCCAGAAGCTTTTAAGGCAGTTGTTGAAAAAGTAAAATAAATTATTAATTCGCTTATAAAGAAAAACCCAAACTTATTAGTTTGGGTTTTTTTATTAAATTACACTCCCCTAAAGAAATACAATTATGAAATCACTATATCTATTAATACTTTTACTATTAATCTCTACTGTTGCTGTTTCTCAAGAAACAAAAAAAGACACGTTAACAATTGAAGAACAGTTTGACAGAATTTACAGGATCTCTAGCTCATATCAAGAATATAAAGTTATAAGAAAAACGACCTATCAAGGTTTAAAAACCAATGTCTTAGATTCTATTAAGATTATTGATAAAGAACTTCAACTAAAAAACATAAACAATAATGTATTAAATGATAGTCTTCAAGAAGTTAAAAAAGTTCTTGAAATCCTTGAAACAGATATGAAGTTTCTAATTACAGAAAAAAATAGTATTTCATTTTTAGGAATTCAACTTAATAAATCTACCTATACAATTATTGTATGGAGTATTATTTTACTACTTATCATTGCTTTACTTTATTTTATCTATCAATATAAAAACAGCTATTCTGTTACATCTGAAGCAAAATCAAACTTATCAGAAGCTGAAGAAGAGCTAGCTATCTATAAGAAAAAATCATTAGAAAGAGAACAGAAATTAAGACGTCAATTACAAGACGAGATAAACAAACAACGAAATTCATAGTTATACAAATCTGTAAGTGAATAATTTTCATTTATTTACTCCTCTAACCAAATTCTTATAAACACGAAATCGATGTATTAGATGATTATTTTTTTGGAGGTTCTATTTAGCCTTAGAATTTTACTACTTTTATCAAATTCAAACCAAATTATATACCATTAATGCAAAATCAGAAGCGTGTTGTTATTGAAAACATAACACCTCAAATAAACCAAGGAAGCATTTTTATTAAGCGTATTGTTGGCGAACTTGTCAATATTCATGCAGATGTTTTAGTAGATGGGCATGATATTATTCAATCAAGTATTTTGTTCAAACATGAAAAAGAACGTAAATGGATTGAAAGAAGAATGTCACTTGTAAATAACGATGAATGGTCTGCAACTTTTCAAGTTAACAAACAAGGTTTTTACACCTATAAAGTTACAGGATGGGTAGATTATGCTCTTAATTGGCAATATGGAATTGGAAGAAAGATAGACGATCATCAAAAAGTTAGCTCAGAGTTACTTGAAGGGATTGAATACTTAAGACCTTTGTTAAAAAGTGTTGGCAAAAGTGACAAAGAATACCTCAATCACCTAATTGCTATTTTTAAAAATAAGCAAGATTATGATGAAGCGATAACAGAAGCGGTTAGTGAACGACTTGAACAAATTTTTACTGCGAACCCAGAAAAGTTTTTATTAAATGAATCTCCTGAGTTTAAGGTTTATGTAGATCGTAAAAAAGCCCGTTTTAGTACTTGGTACGAATTTTTTCCACGATCAGCTTCTGAAACAAAAGATAAACACGGAACATTTAAAGACTGTCATCGTTTGCTCCCTAGAGTGAAAGCTATGGGGTTTGATACTTTATACTTCCCTCCTGTTCATCCAATTGGAGAAGTCAATCGAAAAGGAAAAAACAACACTACAGAAGCCAAAAAAGGTGATGTAGGTTCTACTTGGGGAATTGGTTCTAAACATGGAGGTCATAAGGATATTCATCCAGAATTAGGAAGTATAGAAGATTTTAAAGAATTAGTTGCAGATGCAAAAAAATTGGGAATTGAGATTGCCATGGATTATGCTTTACAAGCTGCTCCTGATCACCCATGGGTAACAGATCATCCAGATTGGTTTAAATGGAGGCCAGATGGAACTGTGCAATACGCAGAAAATCCTCCAAAAAAATACCAAGATATTTTACCTATATATTGGGAAAGTAGCGATTACAAAAAACTATGGAAAGAATGTTTAGAAACTTTATTCTATTGGATTGATTCTGGAATAAACGTTTTTAGAGTTGACAACCCCCATACCAAACCTTATTATTTCTGGAATTGGATAATTTCTGAAGTAAAAAAGAAATATCCAAATATTATTTTCTTAGCAGAATCTTTTACCAAACCAAAGGTCATGGATCAATTAGCGAAACAAGGCTATACACAATCTTACACCTATTTTACATGGAGAGATAACAAGCATGAATTAATAGAATACATGAATGATTTGACCAAAACAGATCGTAAAGAGTATATGCAACCTAATTTCTGGCCAAATACTCCAGACATTAATCCATTTCACTTACAAGAAGCTAATGAATCTAAATACCTTCAACGCTATGCTTTAGCAGCAACCTTGAGTTCAAGTATTGGGATATATGGACCCGTTTTTGAACAAATGATAAGTGAAGCTATTCTTGGAAAAGAGGAATATTACATGTCAGAAAAATTCCAATTATGTCATTACGATTGGTTTAAAGAAAATAAAATCACCAAACTTATTACAAGAATTAATAAGATTCGTCATGAGCATGAGTCATACCAACAAACAAATAACATTCAATTTTGCCATATAGAAAACAATAATTTGTTAGCCTTCTACAAATGGAATGATGATAAAACTGATGAAACAATAACCATTGTTAGTTTAGATCAATATTATATGCAATCTGGTATGGTGCAATTACCTTTGGTAGATTTATCTATTGAAGCTGGTCATCAAATTCAGGTTCATGATTTAATCACAGAAAATATTTATGATTGGCATAATGAATGGAATTATGTTGAATTACATCCTACATTACCATTCCATATTTTTAAAATCAAAAAATGATGGGCAAACAAACATCAGTAAATCAGGAAGCTTCTATTTTTAGCTCTAAAAGTAACTGGGAAGATTTAATAGAAAATAAAGATTTTATTACTGTTTTCTTAGCTGATGTATTAGAAGATTATATTCAAAAGCAACGATGGTACGCAGGTAAATCAAGTAAATTAAAATACATTGAATTACGCGAATATTTTAGAATTCAACAAGACGGTGAAGTTTATTTTGGATTAATTCTAGAAGTAAATTTTTCTGAGGCTTTCTACCATCATTATTTTTTACCCATCGCTTTTGTTTCTGATGAATCTTTTGCTGAAGAGAATAGAATTCTACCATTAAACTTAAAGAATCAAAAAGGTTTTATCATAGACGCAATGTATCTAGAGGCTTTTAGAAGATTAGTGTTTGAAAGAATTCAAACAGCTTTACCAATTGATAAAACCAAAGTACAATATCATAGGTCTGAAGGCTTTGATTTACCAGCTTATAAATCTTCAAAATTTATGGGTGTAGAACAGAGCAACACTTCCATAATTTACAATGATAGTTTCATTTTAAAATTCTTTAGAAGAATTTATTCTGATAAAAATCCAGACTATGAAATGAGTCGTTTTTTATCTGATAAAAAAGACTTTAGAAACACTCCTCCTTATTTAGGAAGCATCAATATCATTAATTCTGATCAAACTTATATCACGATTGGTTTGATGCAAAAAATGGTGCACAATAAAGGTGACGCTTGGGAATATTTCTTAAAAGAGATTCACAAAGTATACAAAACCATTGATCATAAAAATATTAACATCGCTGACTTACCAAAAGTAGAGTTATTTAGCAGATTAAAGATTACCGATGTCTCACCAGAAGTCATAGACTGGGCAGGTTTAAATGTACTTTCTAAAGTAAAATTATTAGCTCAAAGAACAGGTGAGATGCATGCAGCTCTTGGTTCTGAATATGAAGACACCTCTTTTACACCCTCCCATTTTAATGGAGATTATACCGTTTGGTTAAAGAACAGGTTAACATATATGTTCCAGAATCGTTTAAATATGACAGAAAACAATCTGCATAAACTAGACGGTTTTTCATTAGAACTAGCTAAGTTATTTTTAAATAGTAAAAATGACATCAGAAAAAAACTTGTTCAATTCGATTGGACAAAACTAAAAGGAGAACGAATTAGAATTCATGGCGATTATCATCTTGGACAAGTATTAGTTCAAGAAAATGATTTTTGCATCTTAGATTTTGAAGGTGAACCAGAAAGCACCATCAGAGATCGTAAAGTAAAACAACCTCCGTTAAAAGATGTTGCAGGTCTTTTTAGGTCTTTTCATTATGCAATTTATGCAACCATTTTTAATCATGGTAAAGATTATAATAAGTCTCAAGAAGAGCTTTTTGAGTTTGGAGAATTATTATATAGATACTTAGTTGGTGTCTTTATGGAATCCTATATAGTCACTATTCAAGGAGCTAATCTAAACCTTGGTTATAATCAAGAAAGAATTTTTATTCTAAAATACCACTTGCTAGAAAAAGCTATATATGAATTAGGTTATGAACTAAATTCAAGACCACGTTGGACAGTAATTCCTTTAAAGGGAATCCAAAACATCCTCAACAACTAACTAAAGAACACCATGGCATATACACAAGTATTGAGTCTTTTTACAGAATTTGATATTGACTTATTTAAAGCAGGAAAACATTATAGATTGTATGAGAAATTTGGTTCTCATATAACTGAAGTTGATGGTGTAAAAGGAACTTATTTTGCAGTTTGGGCACCAAGCGCAAAAAATGTTTCAGTCATTGGAGATTTTAATTTTTGGCTAGAAGGAGAACATCAATTAAACGTTAGATGGGATGATAGTGGTATTTGGGAAGGTTTTATTCCTAATGTTGGAAAAGGGAATATTTACAAATATAAAATTCAAAGTGACCATAACCATATTACTTCTGAAAAAGCAGATCCTTATGCAAGAAGATCTGAACACCCTCCAAAAACAGCCTCAGTTGTATGGGAAGATTCCTATAAATGGGAAGATGAAAAATGGATGAAAAAGCGTAAGAAAAATAACGCTTTAAACGCTCCATATTCTGTATATGAGGTGCATTTAGGGTCTTGGAAAAGACACGCTGAAGAAAATCGTTTTTTAAGCTATATAGAATTAGCAGACGACCTTGTAAATTATGTTTCTGAAATGAACTTTACGCACGTAGAGTTTATGCCAATTATGGAATACCCTTACGATCCAAGTTGGGGATATCAATTAACTGGTTATTTTGCTCCAACTTCTCGTTTTGGTTATCCAGAAGAGTTTAAATTTTTAGTTGATAAATTTCATGAAAAAGGAGTTGGAGTCATTTTAGACTGGGTTCCTTCTCACTTCCCGTCAGATGATCATGGACTTGGTTTCTTTGATGGTTCTCATTTATATGAACATCCAGATCCAAGAAAAGGATATCATCAAGATTGGAAAAGTCTCATCTTTAATTATGGTAGAAATGAAGTGAAATCATTTTTAATAAGCAATGCCATTTTTTGGTTAGACCAATATCATGCTGATGGATTACGTGTAGACGCAGTAGCATCAATGCTATTTTTAGATTATTCTAGGGAAGACGGACAATGGGAACCAAATGAATTTGGAGGAAGAGAAAATTTAGAAGCCATTTCATTTATGAAAGAAATGAATGTTGCTGTTTATGAAAACTTTCCAGATGTTCAAACCATTGCAGAAGAATCGACTTCATTTCCAAAAGTTTCAAGCCCTGTTTTTGCTGATGGTTTAGGTTTTGGAATGAAATGGATGATGGGTTGGATGCATGATACTTTAGATTATTTTTCTAAAGAACCCATCTATAGAAAACACCATCAAAATGAGTTAACATTTAGTTTAAATTATGCTTTTACTGAAAATTTCATGTTACCTCTTTCCCATGATGAAGTAGTGTATGGTAAAAAATCAATCTTGGATAAAATGCCTGGAGATGAATGGCAACGATTTGCTAATTTAAGATTGTTATATAGTTTTATGTTTACTCATCCAGGAACTAAATTGTTATTCCAAGGAAGTGAGTTTGGGCAAACATCAGAATGGAATTTTCAACAAAGTTTAGATTGGCATTTGCTACAATATGATGTTCATAAAGGCGCACAAAATTTAGTGAAAGCATTAAATAAAATCTACAAAAAAGAAACAGCTTTACATCAACTACAATTCTCTCAAGAAGGCTTTGAATGGATAGATCATGGAGATCATGAAAATTCGATTATTTCTTATATTAGAAAAGGCAAAAAAGAGAAAGATTCATTAATTATAATATGTAATCTTACGCCTAATCCACACGTAAACTATAGAATTGGAGTACCAAAAGCAGGAGAATTAAAGGAAATTTTTAATAGTGATTTAAAAGCTTATCACGGAACAGGAAATTACACGAATAAAAAAATAAAAGTGGATACAAAGAAGTGGAACTCTAGAGAAAATTCTACTGAATTACAACTTCCTCCTTTAGGAATGCTTGTTTTTAAATACATATAAGAAATCAACTACACCGTTGTCGTTAATAAATACCTTTGAAACATTTTATTTTTTAGGTTTTTTTTGTTCTTTTACTCGTCAAAATTATAATAACAAATGATTGTTAATACGGAGCTAGAAAAGAAGGGGAATTTATTTCCTTCTATTATAACTAACTACAAAAAAGATGTAGATACACTCTATTTTTCTACAAATAACAATGTCGTTCTTCAAGTAACCGTTGTTAGAGATAGTGTACTGCGTTTTAGATATGCAACCATGGGAAAATTTGAAAATGATTTTTCTTATGGAATTACCATGTATGCAAGTAGAGGATACAATTTTTTAGAGGTAACCGAAGACGATACCCATTACAGTATTACAACTTCAAAACTAATTTGTAAAGTAGAAAAACAAAGTTTACAAACCAGTATCTACGATGCAAAAGATTTAGCCCTTATTAATGAAGATGAAATAGGTTTTCATTGGGAAGAAAGCTATGAGTTTGGTGGCGATATTGTTAAAATGAGTAAAGTTTGTCAAAAATCTGAAAGCTTTTATGGATTAGGTGATAAACCTGTGGGTGTAAATTTAAAAGGAAAAAGGTTTGAAAATTGGGTAACCGATTCTTATGCCTTTGGAAAAGACACGGATCCTATTTATAAAGCAATTCCATTTTATACAGCAATACAAGACAACAAAGCTTACGGTATTTTCTTTGACAACACGTTTAAAACTCATTTTGACTTTGCTAATGAAAGAAGAAATGTAACCAGTTTTTGGGCACAAGGAGGTGAAATGAATTACTACTTTATCTATGGTCCACAAATGGAAGACGTTGTTGTTAACTATACAGATTTAACTGGAAAACCTCATGCTTTACCTCCACTATGGGCACTTGGATTTCATCAATGTAAATGGAGTTATTACCCAGAAAGTAATGTAAAAGAGATAACCAATACATTTAGAAAACTTCAAATTCCATGCGATGCAATTTATCTAGATATTGACTATATGGATGGATTTCGCTGTTTTACTTGGGATAAAAACTACTTCCCAGACCCAAAAAGAATGGTGAAAGAATTAGAAGAAGACGGATTTAAAACTGTTGTTATTATTGATCCAGGAATTAAAATAGATTTAAAATACGAGGTTTTTAAAGATGCTTTAGATAAAGATTACTTCTGTAAACGAGCAGATGGACCTTATATGAAAGGAAAAGTTTGGCCTGGTGAATGTTATTTTCCAGATTATACAAAACCTGAAGTTAGAGAGTGGTGGTCTGACTTGTTTAAAGAACTCATTGAAGATATTGGCGTAAAAGGTGTTTGGAACGACATGAATGAACCTGCGGTAATGGATGTTCCCAACAAATCATTTCCAGACGATGTTCGACACGATTATGATGGAAATCCATGTAGTCATAGAAAAGCTCATAATGTTTACGGTATGCAAATGGCTCGTGCCACTTATCATGGTTTAAAAAAATACTCATATCCAAAGCGTCCTTTTGTAATTACTAGAGCTGCTTATTCTGGAACACAACGTTACACCTCTACTTGGATGGGAGACAATGTTGCTACTTGGGAACATTTATGGATTGCAAATGTACAGGCACAACGAATGTCTATGTCTGGTTTCTCTTTTGCAGGAAGTGATATTGGTGGTTTTGCAGAACAACCTCAAGGAGAATTATTTGCTCGTTGGATTCAATTAGGAATCTTTCATGCTTTCTGTAGAGTTCATTCTTCAGGAGATCATGGAGATCAAGAGCCTTGGGTTTTTGGTGAAGAAATTACGGATATTGTTCGTAAATTCATCGAATTAAGGTATCAATTATTACCATATCTCTACACTGCTTTTTGGAAATATATAAACATAGGTACACCAATTTTAAAATCATTGGTTTTATTTGATCAAGAAGATATCGCAACTCATTACAGAAGTGATGAATTTGTATTTGGAGAAAAAATTCTTGTTTGTCCAATTATAGAGCCTAATGCAAAAGGACGAAGAATGTATATTCCTAGAGGAAAATGGTATAATTTCTGGACAGAAGAAGTAGTTGATGGGGGAAGAGAATTATGGGTAGATGCAGATTTAGATAGTATGCCAATTTTTATCAAAGAAGGAGCAATCATTCCAAAGTACCCGGTACAACAATATGTTGGTGAAAAAGATTTCAAAGAAATCACTTTAGATATTTATTATAAAAATGGGAAAGAGAAGTCTCAATTATATGACGATGCTCATGATGGATATGATTATAAGAAAGGACGATATAGTCTACGCAACTTTAAACTTACTGGAAAAGATAAAGAAGTAATCATACAACAACATAAAGAAGGAACTTTTGATGCTAATTATAAGGACTTTAATTTAGTCTTTCATAATTTACCTTTTACTATAAGCTCTATTCAAGTAGATAATGTAGAAATTCCATTAGAGCATTTAAAAGTTAATGGAAAGAATTCAATTACTATTAATAAAGAGTTTAACGAACTCCATTTATTTGGAAAGTAATTTGATATTACCATTTTAATAGAAACAAAAAAACCGAGCTAATTAGCTCGGTTTTTTACTTATATACTTTCACCCAATTCTTTGAGTTTTTCTGTGTTTTCAGCTAACATTAATTCGTCAATGATTTTTTGAATATCTCCATTCACAATATTTGACAAATCATACAAGGTTAATCCGATTCTATGATCAGTAACTCTTCCCTGCGGATAGTTGTAGGTTCTAATCTTTGCAGAACGATCTCCTGAAGAAACCATTGATCCACGTTTAGCTGCGTCTGCCTCATTCTTCTTTGCCAACTCCATATCATACAAACGAGAACGTAATACTTTGAATGCCTTCTCTTTGTTTTTATGCTGTGATTTTTGATCTTGACATTGAGCCACCAAACCTGTTGGAAGGTGTGTTAAACGTACTGCAGAATAGGTTGTATTTACCGATTGCCCTCCTGGTCCTGATGAACAAAAAAAGTCAATTCTTACTTCTTTAGGATTAATTTCTACATCAAATTCTTCTGCTTCTGGAAAAACCATACAAGTTGCAGCAGAAGTATGAACTCTACCTTGAGTTTCTGTTTGTGGTACTCTTTGTACACGATGCACACCGGCTTCAAACTTTAAAGTCCCGTAAACATCATCGCCATTAACTTCAAACTGAATTTCTTTAAAACCTCCATTTGTTCCTTCGCTATAATCTACGGTAGAAACTTTCCATCCTTTACTTTCACAATATTTTGTATACATTCTAAACAAATCGCCCGCAAAAATACTAGCTTCATCACCACCAGTACCAGCTCGTAATTCTACCACGGCATTTTTAGAATCTTCTGGGTCTTTAGGAATTAATAAAAACTTAATTTCTTCTTCTAAAACTGGAATTCTAGCAGTTGCTTCATCCATTTCCATTTTAGCCATTTCTACCATTTCGGCATCGGATCCGTCCGCTATGATTTCTTTGGCTTCTTCTATATTATTAACTAAAACTTGATATTCATCTCCTTTCTTAACAACATCACCTAAGTCTTTATATTCTTTACTTAATTGTGCGTAACGTTTTTGATCTGTAATGATGTCTGGCTGGATAATTAAATCCGAAACTTCATCATAACGTTGCTTAACAATTCTAATTTTTTCTATCATCTTCTACTCTTTTCTAGGAAAGCGAATTTACAATTTTTTATGATATTAAGCCATTCAAAAGTTTTGTTATACATTTATGGTAAATAATTTTTTAAATGAAAAAAACACTACTCGCTCTCTGCTGTTTGATTTTATTTTCTTGTGATAAAGATGAAATAAAAAAACCTGATTTTATGTTTGGCATTTGGAATCGATTAAATGATAAACCAGGTGAAAGAACCTATGAAGTTTGGAGAAAAGATTTTACAGGAATTGGATTTACCATGAAAAAAAGTGATACTGTTTTTAAAGAGATTTTGTCTATTATTACAATCAAAGATACTTTGTACTTACAAGTTGAAGGTGTAAATGAAGCACCTACATTGTTTAAGTTCACTAATCAAACCAGCACTTCATTTACTTGTGAAAACCCGCAGAATGATTTTCCTAAGAAAATTAAATATTATTTAGAATCCGGCAACTTAAAAGCTGTAGTATCTAATGATGAATTATCTATTGATTTTATATTTAATAGATCTTTGTAAAATGAATTATTACAATTTATTTCTTAGACTTATACTTATACCTTTAGTGATACTAGCTATCGATAGGCACACTAAAATTAATCGAAAATTGAGAAGTACTGAAAAAGAACCTACAGGGTTTTATAATAAATTACAAATTGCTGGCATTTCTGCAATTATTGGCGGTCTTTATTTTATAATAAGTGAGCTTAAAGATTTAATTAATACTCAAAAGTTCCATACTCACTTTTGATAGTCAACTTCTTCTTTTCTGAAGCCTCTACCCTACCAATAATTTGAGCATTTACATTGTAAGATGTTGAAATAGCAATCAAGTCTTCTGCAATTTCTGGTGAGACATACAATTCCATTCTATGACCACAATTAAATACTTGATACATTTCTTTCCAATCTGTTTTTGATTGTTCTTGTATCAATTTAAATAAAGGCGGAATTGGAAATAGATTGTCTTTTACAATATGTAAATTATCTACAAAATGAAGAATTTTAGTTTGCGCACCACCAGAACAATGAATCATTCCATGAACTGAGTCTGAGTTGTATTTTGATAAGATTTCTTTAATAATTGGCGCATAAGTTCTTGTAGGTGACAAAACTAATTTACCAGCATCAATTGGCGAATTTTCTACTTTATCTGTTAGCCTTACTTGTCCGGAATACACTAATTCTTCAGGTACAGCAGCATCAAAACTTTCAGGGAATTTTTCAGCAAGGTATTTATGAAAAACATCGTGTCTGGCAGATGTTAATCCATTACTTCCCATTCCTCCGTTATACTCCTTTTCATAATTTGCTTGTCCAAATGATTCCAATCCTACAACAACATCACCTGCTTTTATGTTTGCATTATCAATCACATCAGAACGTTTCATTCTTGCTGTCACGGTAGAATCTACTATGATAGTTCTCACCAAATCACCAACATCTGCAGTTTCTCCTCCTGTAGAATGAATGGTCACTCCAAATCCTTTTAAGTCTTCGATTAATTCTTCCGTACCGTTTATAATTGCTGATAAAACCTCTCCAGGTATTTTACTTTTGTTTCTTCCTATCGTGGATGATAACATGATATTATCGGTTGCTCCTACACATAGTAAGTCGTCAATATTCATAATTAATGCATCTTGCGCAATTCCTTTCCAGACAGAAATATCTCCAGTTTCTTTCCAATACATGTATGCCAAAGAAGATTTTGTTCCTGCACCATCTGCATGCATAATCAAACAATAATCATTGTCATTGGTTAAATAATCAGGAACGATTTTACAGAAGGCTTTTGGAAACAATCCTTTGTCGATATTTTTTATTGCGTTATGAACATCTTCTTTGGATGCAGAAACACCACGCTGGGCATATCTTTTAGAAACTTCTTGACTCATGAGTTGTGTATTGTTCTGCAAAAGTAATTTTTTGATTTCAAAAACAGGTAAAATTCCTCCATGAAATATAAGTCATATGTCGTATTTCTTTGCAATGATATATTTCCAATGTTTGTAATGTGATTTTAAAGATTCTATTTATGAAACGTTTTCTTATTCTACTCATCATTTGTACATCTTCATCTTGGTCGCAAGAAGTAAAGACTCAAAAAGAAATTTTACAACTACAAAATACTGATTTAGTAAAAGATTTTAATCTTAAAACAAAGGGTAATATAAAACCAGTTATGGTAAATAAATCTACCTATAACGATGTGGGTTTTGGATTTGTTGATAAAAAATTTAGTTATGCTAAAAAGGATTATAGTCAGAAAATACTAACTTTTAAGGAAACTAAATTAACTAGTTATAATTCACAATTTCATTATAATTTTGGAACAACTAATGGATTTGATTTTAAGTATTTCTATGATGAAAAAGGAAATTTAAAAGAAATGACTAGTAAATCTTCAAGTAGTAATTATATAAGTAAGACTTCTTATACGTATTCTAGCAATAATAAAATCAAGAAAATTAATGAAACTGGCACGTATGCTGATGGCAAAAAGTATGACAAAATAACCAACTATATTTATAAAGGAAATTTAATTTCTTATGATTTTGAGAATGGTTCTAAAACGATTCATTTAAAAAATAATTTGGTAACTAAACAAGTTACTTTTAATAAAAGTGCAAATAAAACATATACTGATTCATATCAATACAATAGTAATGGGTTTTTAACATATGAAGACAAAGGAACAAGTAAATATACTTATACTTTTAATAATAAAAACTTACTTAAAACAGTAATAAGTAAAAACCACACATCACACTACAAGTATGTGTACGACAAATATGGAAATTGGATTGTTGCCTACCAATTAGCGATTTCAGAAAAAGATTATAGTGGTAATAAAATCAGTCCACATCTCTATGGTTCAAGATTTGCTTTTCACGTAAGAGAAATTAAATACAGCAATGGCGATGTTACTGGAAGTGTAATTCCTGAGAATCCAAAAACCAAAAATGAAATCATACGCATAAGAACCGAACTTTACGATAATTTGGTTGAAGAAAACATAAGCTATAGAAAAACTGCAAAATCCAGCTACTTATTTAAAATGAATGGTCAGCAAGAAGCAAAGAATACCGCTTCTGGTTTTATGGATAGAAGTTTATTAGTTTTTCATAAACCGACAAAGCAATTGTTTATTTGTGAAGGTTTTGGAGATAAAGAAGAAGGGAAAGATTTTCCTGCAAAAAAAATAGATATCGATACTAAAAATGGCTATTGGTATAGAACTCCAAAAGGAATTATTCATGTCTTTAAAGCAGATGGAACCTATATTGAAAAATTTAAAGTATTTAAGTACGCAACAAATGGTATTGATGCCGTTTTACAAGAAAATGATAATTCTACTAAAATTCTTCTAGAAAACTATAAGAATACAGCATCTCACAAAGTATATCCTGTAAAACTTCTGGGAAGTACTGTGAAGACTAGAGTTGTAAAAAAAGGTCTTCAAAAAGATGTCTTTAGTTTACCTAAAACCAATATAGTTGAAGATTATAATCTAAAGATTGGAAAAGGCTCTATCATTCCGAAACAAATTGATGAAAAGCAGTTTGATCAAAGAACAAAAAGAGGTACAACTGAAATAGCTACAATGTTAGAAAGAACAAAGGCATGGTATTTTGATACAAAAAACAAAAGAATAACCTCAAATTCTATTATCTATAGAGATCAAAAGACTACGATTAAGTATATCTACGACTCAAAAGGAAATCTTTTGATGCATAATTACAATAGCCCTACTTTTAAATATACAGACACCTTTACTTATGATGACGATGGTACTTTTAGATATGTGAGAATCTATGATGGTGATTCTAATAGCTCAAGACATACGTTTAAAAAAACCGATTACGGTTATATGACTATTGGAATCACTAACATAAAATATTATTTAAAAAATAATCTTGTCCAAAAATCGATTGCAAATTATAACAGAAGTGAGCCTTCTGAAGATACATTTACTTATAATAATTTAAATCAGAAAGTGAAAGATGACTCTTCTTTTGCAACTATTGAATATGTATATAATTCTAGCGGAGATATAGAAACTTATATTGAATCAAGTAAACACACGAATACAGTTACGACAAGAAATCACGTCTATAAATATGATAAATATGGAAACTGGATTATTTCTTTATCTCTTATAAATTTAAGTTATGCGAAAGGAATTTCAAGTTTTCCGAATCCAAAGTTGAGGAAAATCACTTACAGTAATGGAGAAGTAACGGGCACAACTGATATTGATAAGGTCAAAAATGAACTTATCGCTTTACGAAAAAGAGTAAGAAGCTTAATTACGAACACAAATAATCAAGTTGCCACTTGGAAAAAAACCAACAAAGACAATTTTCATTTTTATATTGGTAATAAAACAGTTTCAAAAGCTAAGAACAGTTTTATGGGTAGTCATCTTTTGTTTCTTAGTCTAGATAACAATCAATTATATATTCTAGAAAACTTTGATTCATCACCTATAAACAAAACGCTTTCAGTAAAAAAAATAACTATAGATATCACAAATGGTTATTGGTTTAAAAAACCAAATGGAGCTGTTGTAGTTCATACAGGTAGTGGTGAATACATCAAAAAAAGTAAACTTTTCGCTTACGCTCGGAATCAAATTGATGTCCTTTATCAAGGAGAAAATCAATCTAAAAAGGTGGTATTAGAAAACTATAAAAATGCAAAAGTTCATAAAGTATATCCCGTTATAAACTATGATTCATATGATGAAAACAAAATTGTAAATAACAATCCTAAAAAGAAAGAGTCTCCAGGAAAGTGTGTAAAAGGTAATTGTGAAAATGGGTATGGAGAGTATGAATTTGAAAATGGATTTAAAGCAGATGGTTTTTTTGAAAATGGCAAACCCAACGGACCAATGCACTTGAATGATAAAGCTAAAAATGAAAGTCGATTTTCAACATATAAAGGAAGTTATGAGAATTCTGTTGGAATGACATATCGTTATTATAAAAACCGATACACAGATATCATTGATCATGAAAAGCAAATTGGAGTTACTAATGATGCCACAGAGAAAAGAACCTATAAACTTAATTTTAAAAATGGTAAGGCAGTTTCCAAAACAGAAATGACTGGTCACAATATTAATAGTGGCTGTATTATAGGAAACTGCACCAGCGGAAGTGGAGTATATATATATAATAATGGGGCGATGTATTTTGGTACATTTCAAAATGGCAAAAGACATGGTTTTGGAAAGTTAGATTTTAAAGGCGGGAATTTATATGTCGGAGAATTTCAAAATGGCAATTATCATGGTTTAGGCACCTATGTTTGGTCAGAATACAATTATTATATGGGTGAATATCAAAACGGTAAATATCATGGAAAAGGGGTTATGTATTACAATAAAGATAGATATGACGCTGGGAATTGGGAAAATGGTAAGTTGACTACTAAGACCAATATTTACAACAAAACAAATGTATATAACAATACTACCATCAATGACTACACAAAAAAGAATACAACAGGTTTTAATAGCTTTTCTTCTAGTGAGAGAAATACGATTCAAGAATGTAATGGGGATGCAAAATGTGTAGGGTCTTACTTTAACTCACTTTATGAATCAAATGAAAAAAGTTTGAGTAAAGATCAGTTAGAGCAAAAAATGACAGATTACTATCATAGTTTGTACAACATGGATTCTAAATTAGCTTATGATGCTATTTTTAAAATGAAAATTTCTACCATGAAATCTGTCCAAATAAAAAAACTGCCACAAGTCATTCAAGATGATTTGAAAAATAGGGCTACTAAGTTGAATAATGCCTACAAGAAAGATTTAAAAAAGAAAGGGTATTAAATGCTATAAGTTTCCGTTTTCAACAGAACCTTTCATTCATTTGACTTTACGAAAACGTATTCGATAATTTTTATTTAGAAAAGCACTTCAAAAAGTGTTTTAAAATTCTCAAAAAACAAATCTTTTTTTATAAAAAACACATTCTAACAACCTCTTTTTTAGCAAATTAATAAATGTGAATAATTTCTTAATAAAAACTCGATTTTCAATTCATTTTATTATAGAAAAAACCTTGTTTCTTTTATATTTGTGTCTTACTAACAACACACTAAATAATATTATGAGCAAGTCTAAATTAGAGTACATTTGGTTAGATGGTTACTATCCAACTCAAAACATGCGAAGTAAGACTAAAGTTGAAAATGACTTTAGCGGAAAATTAGAAGATTGTCCAATCTGGTCTTTTGATGGTTCATCTACAAAACAAGCATCAGGAGGTTCTTCTGATTGTTTATTAAAGCCTGTTGCAATATATCCAGATCCTGCAAGAAGAGATGGATTCTTAGTAATGACAGAAGTTTTAAATGCTGATGGAACACCACACGTTTCTAATGGTAGAGCGACTATTGAAGATGAAGACAATGATTTCTGGTTCGGTTTTGAGCAAGAATACTTTATTATGGATACTAAAACTCAATTACCTTTAGGTTTCCCTATTGGTGGTTACCCTGCTCCTCAAGGAATGTATTATTGTTCTGTTGGTGGAAGACATACTCATGGTAGAGAATTAGTTGAGAAACATGCTGATTTATGTATTGATGCTGGTCTAAATTTTGAAGGTATCAATCAAGAAGTTGCTTCAGGACAATGGGAATTCCAATTGTTTGCACAAGGAGCTAAAAAAGCAGGTGATGAGATTTGGATTGCACGTTACTTATTAGACAGATTAACGGAAGACTATGGTTATTATATAGATTATCATCCAAAACCTTTAGGAAAAGATATGGATTGGAATGGTTCTGGTATGCATGCTAATTTCTCAAACACTGTTTTAAGAACTTGTGGTTCTAAAGAAACTTATGAGAAAATTTGTGAAGCATTTAGACCTGTTGTAAAAGAACATATTGCTGTTTATGGAGAATTCAACGATCAACGTTTAACAGGTGATCACGAAACTGCATCTATTAATGATTTCTCTTATGGAGTTTCAGATAGAGGAGCTTCTATTAGAATCCCTATCATTACAGTAGAGAAAGGTTGGAAAGGTTGGTTAGAAGATAGAAGACCAGCTTCAAATGGTGATCCTTATAAAATTGCTGGAAGAATTATTAAGACTGTAAAATCTGCTAATATTAGTTAGTACGATTTCTAGATAAAAATAAAAAAGCCTCAAATTTAATTTGAGGCTTTTTTTTATGTTAATGTAGTATATAAAAATATAGCATATGCCACTAATAAAATAACACCACTCTTTCTTTCTAGCCTCATTTTTTTAGGCATAAAAACCAATAATAATAAAGAAAAAGAAATTCCAAGCATCCAATATATATCGTTTGTATACAATGCAGGATCTTTAATATTAATAGGAGTTATCATAGAAGTTATTCCTAAAACTGCCAAGATATTAAACACATTTGAACCTATTAAATTTCCAATAGAAATTGCTTTTTCTTTTTTTATAACTGCTATAATTGAAGCTGCTAGTTCAGGAATACTTGTACCAACAGATATTACAGTAATTCCAATAATTCTTTCACTCACTCCAAAATCTTCTGCTAAATTGGTAGCTCCTTTAATCAATAATTCAGAACCGCCCCACAAACCAACACCTCCAATAATTAAAAACAAAGCTGTTTTATAATTTGATAACGCTTCATCATCTTCTGGCATTTCATCGACAACTGCTTGTTTTTGAAAACGCAATAAATAGATTAAAAATACTGCTAGGAATGAAAATAAAATGATTCCTTCTGTTGATGATATTACATGATCATTATACAAGAAAAAGAAGAGCAAAAATGATGCAATCATCATTACTGGCCAGTCAGTATTATAAAAACTTTTTTGTACATCTATCTTAGCAATCAATAATGTAATTCCTAGTACTAATCCTAAATTAGCAATGTTAGATCCAATCACATTACCAATTGCTAAATCAGGAAAACCATCTAAAGCTGATTGAATACTTACAATTAATTCTGGAGCAGAAGTAGCAAAAGAAACTACGGTCATTCCTATTACTATTTTTGGAATTTGAAGACGTAGAGAAATAGAAACCGCCGATTTTAACAACCAATTTCCCCCTAGAATCAATAAAATAAATCCACCAAAAATTAATAGAAAATTCATCTTTTAAAATTTTTGTGCGAAGATACAATTTATACGTTCTTGATTTATAAAAAGATGGAATTGAATAAAAACACCCTTTTTAAATACTAACTTTTTAAAAAACACCTAAAAAACCCTTTATTTTATGACACTATTAAACAAATAACTGATTTTATATTTAAATAATAAACATGTTTGTAGCAATACATGTTACATATTTAAATAAAATTATATTTTTTAGTTTAAAATGTAAAATTAATTAAATCTTTTTAAATGTTTTTACTTGGTAGATACGATTCCAATAATATATATTGTTAATATAATTCTAGAATTACTAATTATTTAACCATTTAAAACTATAATAATGATCACCCTTGCATTAAAAGTTGTTCAAATAACACTTGCTATTATTTCGTATTTATTACTCTAATTATTAACTATAAAAACTAAACGCTATGCTAACTACTATTGGAATTTTACTCATCATCTTCGGAATTTTATCATTGGCTTTAAAAGCCATTTTCACAAATAACAAATTCTTAAACTCAATCACTAAAACGCGAAGTATTCAACTAACAATTTTAGGAATTGTTATGAGCGTAATAACAGGAATGTTCTTTTACGCAGATGCCGGAACTGCTTATGCTGTTCAGTTCATAAGTGGTGGCGATAAGATGATAACCACACAAGGAATTAAATTAAAATATTGGGGTAGAGTTATTCCTCTATCCTATGAAATCTCTATAAAAGATATTATTGTCGATGATAAAGATGAACTTCCAGATGACGGACAAGGTATCTACAATAGACAAGCACAAAGATGGGAATTTAGTGATGCTATAAAAGCAGAAATTAGTACCTCAGTAATTGTGGGAGTCAACATTAATGATGAAGACGTTTTCCTGAACATGGCTGACAGAAATAAAAGTGAAGGAAAATTAATTTTCGGAAGGGTTTTACCAAACATCGATGCTGCCATAAAGAACACTTGTAAATTAATGGATGCTCAAGACTATATTTCTGGACAAGCATCAGATTTTGATAGATACTTTAGAGATCAATTAGAGAATGGAATGTATCAAGTAGAACAATATTATGAAGATGAAAATATTAATGAAATTGTTGGTGATACAACAACCGTAAGACAAATTAAGGTCGGAAAATCTAGTAAACAAAAGAAATTTAGAATCAAAAAAGACTCTGATGGAAACATTGTGAGAGATAACTCAAATTCATTAAAACAGTATGGATTAAAAATCTATCAAGCGCAAGTTACTGGAATCGATTGGGAAGAATCTTTTGACGAAAGGCTAGATCTACAAAAGAATGAAGTAGCTCAAACTCAACTTGAAAAACAACAAGCTGAACGTGAATATTACAGAGCTAAAAAAGAGGTTGCTAAAGGTGAATCTGAAAAGGCGAAAGAAAGAGCTCGATTAGAAAAAATCCAGATTCAGCAAACAATTGAAGCAGAAACTGAAGCTAAAGTAGCCGGATTTAACTTAATAAAAGAGAAAAAGCAATACGAGGTTGAATTGTACAAAGCAAAAAGTAAAAAAGTTGCTGCAGATGCACAATACTATGAAAATGCAAAACTAGTTAGTGCAGGTTTGACACCTCAAGAAAAAGCTGAATGGGAATATAAAACAGCTGTTGGAGTTGCTCAACAATTAAAGGAACTTAACTTACCTCAAACTTATATAGAAGGAAGTAAAAGTGGAAACGGTGGGAACTTGCTAGAATCATTAATTGGAGCCGAATTAGCCAAAAACATGATTAAAAAAAAGAACTAAAATAGACTAACCAATCCAGTCATGATGAACGAGGTTAACCACCTCGTTCAAATTGACATTTATTTTTTCGCTATATTTGATTAACAACCAACTCTAATGAAAAAATCATTTTTTAAATTCTTAGCCAAACTTAATAAATTACTTCTACCTTCATTTACTAAAAAAAGGTTAGACCTTGCTAAAGCTTCTAAAATTCAATTAGCAATTATTGGATGGAGAAGTTTTATAACACTTAATTCATTAGATTAAAAAAATAGAATCATGGAAACCACACACATTAAAATATTTTCAGAAACACCAATAATTATAAATAGGTTAAGATCATTATTAGAAGAACAAAATATTGGGTCATTGGTAAAAAATCAATTTGAATCAGGCCGCTTAGCAGGATTTGGAGCTCCAATGAATGCTGTTGACCTTTTTATCTTAAATTCTGATTTGGAAAAAGCAAGTATCATTGTCAATGATTTTAAAAAGGAAATCTCTTCTTAAAAAAACAGATTAAGCTTTTCTTAGTTAAAAAAAGCTATTATATTTGCACCCGCAAAAGGCCATGTGGCGCAACTGAATAGCGCACTTGATTACGGCTCAAGAGGTTACAGGTTTGAATCCTGTCATGGTCACAAAAATAAAAAAAGCTTACTATCTATAGTAAGCTTTTTTTTGTGCTAAAATCATTAATATTCTTCAAACCATTGAAAGGTTTCTTTAATAATTCTATCTTTATCGTCCTTGATATAATTTAAAAAAGCTTCTGCAGTAGGAGAAAGTTTTTTTGACTTCAGCCAAACTAAATTCCAGTGGGTTACGATAGGTAAGTCATTAATAGGTATAATTTTTAAATCATTATTTTTAAGTGAATTTTTAATTCCAATTAATGGCATTATTGAATAACCTAAACCTGCTGTAACAGCTTGTTTTAAGGCTTCGTTAGAAGTCAATTCAATTTTTTTATTAGTATAATATTTGTGTTTTTTCATATAAGTCTCCATAGCATTTCCAGTAGCAGAACCTTCTTCTCTAAAGATCATGGGGTTTTCTTCAAAAATTTTCCTTTTAGTACTGTTTTTAGGAAGCTCTCTTTTAGTATTTCCAATTAAAAAAAGTTTATTTTTCATCAGTTCTACTCTGTCTAATTTCAAATGCTTAGGTATCACAGAAACCAATGCAAAATCTACTTCATTTTTTTCTAAACTCTTAATAACTTGCGACTTGTTAGTTACATCCATTACCAAGTCTACTCCATCATTTGCATCCATAAAGCCAGATAAAAAATAAGGCATTACATATTTACCTGTAGATACAACAGACAATTTAAGCCTACCAGCGAGCAAACCTCTAAATGCCATGGTTTTATAATTAATTGCTTCTGCCTCTTGTAGAATTTTCTCTGAGGCTTCAGCGATTTCATTACCAAAATCTGTTACATATAATTTTCTTCCCACAACTTCTGTAAGTGGAATTGGAAATTGATCTTGAAAGTTTTTTAATTGAATAGAAACTGCTGGTTGAGTTAAAAAAAGCTCCTCCGCTGCCTTCGTAATACTCTGTTTTTGAGCTACTTTAAGGAAAACCTGTAATTGGTGAAAAGTATAATTCATAAAATATCTTTATAATAAACATGATAAATATAAATAAAAATAAATAAACTTTTTATCACACCTTTGTAACGTTAAAATAAAATACTATGCCAAAAACGATCAGATTTAATCAGTTCTTTGAAAGAGAAACCAGTAATGATACTTATTCAAAACAGTCACTTGGAATAAAGTCTATTACTAGAAACAAAGTGTTAACTACAGTTTTTAGCGCTTTAATAACATTGGGAATTATTGCTATAACCATTTTATCTTATTATTCTGAAAGTATTTATTTCACAAACATAATTGTAGGGCTTTCAATTGTAGGATTAATCTTACTTATTAAAACTACAAGTGAACAAAAAACTAGTATCAAACGAGTTAAAAAATAATCTATTATGACCGAAGTAATCCAAAAAGTACAATTAGTAGAAGGAAAGTTTACCCCATCTGAAGCATCAGATGTTATCTCTTCATTAATTGCAGAAAAAATAAACTTCCATAAACTACAAAGATTAGGAAGATCTGAAGGAAATATAAATGCAAATTGTGAGTATCCAGACAATCGTGTTAAGGAATTAGAAGAAGAAAGAATGATTGCTAAGGAATTTATAAAAATTGCAAGATTAGAAGGAAAAACACTAAGAATCAATGGTACATTAGAAATTTCTTTTGATCAATAAGCAAAAACAGCAAACAACTAGTTCTTTAACTTTCAACAATAAATTGAGTATGGGCACTTAGTGAACTATTCAATATTTTTAAGCATGTAGAACGAAAAGCCCATCAAATTTTGATGGGCTTTTTTATTATCTAAATTGAATTGGAAATGTTCTTATTTCTTAGACGCCCATTTAGTGACATCTAATATTTTATGAAAAATCTCATTGTTTTCATAAATTCCTTTAAATTTTTCTGCCCCAGGACCATAAGCGAAAACCGGAATTAACGTAGCAGAATGACCCGTTGTAGAGAATGAAATGTCTACTTCAGAATAGTCACTATATTCTTTGCCATTTTCACGTTTCTTTCTTTTAGACCTTAAGGTAAATCCACCTGTCTCATGATCAGAAGTTACAATTACAAGAGTATTTCCGTCTTTTTCAGCAAAATCTAATGCTCTCCCTATCGCATTATCAAAATCAATTAATTCAGCAACTGTATAATCTGCGTCATTAACATGACCTCCCCAGTCTATTTGAGATCCTTCTACCATCATAAAGAAACCTTTATCATTATTAAGAAAATCCATTCCTAATTGAGTAGCGTTCGGTAAAAAATCACCTCTCCCATCTTGCATTTTTGGCATCGCATCATCAGCTAAAAGAAAACCTGCTTTAGTATAATCTCTTATGCTTTTAAGACCCGTAAGGTTTTTTGTATTTATATAGAAACCTTTATCTTCAAATCCTTGAGATAAATTAAGGCTATCTTTTCTTTTGGTGAAAAATTTCAATCCTCCTCCAGCAAAAAAATCTATATCTGAATCAAATAAATCTTTTGCAATTTCCTCATACATTCTTCTACTAATCTCATGAGCATAAAATGATGCTGGTGTTGCGTGAGTAATAGATGAAGTAGCAATGACACCTGTTCTTATTTTTTGACTTTGGACTAATTCTATTAAAGTTGGAACTGATAACGAATCTGGCGTGACTCCAATTGCTCCGTTGTAAGTTTTCACACCACTAGCAAAAGCCGTAGCACCTGCAGCAGAATCTGTGACATCTTCCTTAGATGAGGATGTTTTTATAAAACCAATATTTTGAAACCTAGAATAATTAGGTTCTGAATCTTTAAAAAAATAGGCTGATGAAATCTGCGACAAACCTGTCCCATCACTAATTAATAAAATAACATTTTTTGGCTTTGTTACTTTTTCTTGTTCATTCTGACAAGCAAAAATCATCGCTAAACTTAATAAGAAAAAGATTCTTTTGAAAGTTTTCATATAGTTTGATATTATCATTTTAGAAAAAAAACTAGAATTACATTATCCTAAATATCTACGAAGCGCTATTCTATGTTTTGAATTACTTTTATCATAACCCTTTATTAGGAGTTCTAATATTTCTGGCGAATTCTTACCTATTTCACTTTCATTCTTGTATTTAGACACATACAAATTATATTGATTTTCTTCTTTTTCGAAGATTAAAAAGTGTTCTGAATTTAATTCAGTGTAAGATATTTCGTTTCCATTGAATGAATTTGAAGTGTCTTTTTTAAATTTAGAGAAATCGAAATACTTAAATACATTTTCCATATTATATTAATTCTGCAGATAACCCTAAACTTAATAGTTTTGAACAGCGTGGTTCTAAATCTTTAAATTCCCCTGTTTTTACAGTACACTTTCCTTTATAATGAACTAACCAAGTACATTGCTCGGCTTGCTCTACAGAATGTTCACAGACATCAATTAAAGAATCTATGACAAAATCAAATGTATTCACCTCATCGTTGTGTAATACAATTTCATGCTGATTTACTTCCTTCTCAAGTATATCAACTTCTTCTTGAATCTTTTCTTTTGTACTCATGATGACTAATTTATAAAAAGTTTTTTACTTCAAATATTTTAAGGCTACCCAATTATTTCTATCGATTGTTTTATTAAGAGTTAAACCGTGTTTAGCTACTTCTTCATCGATGATAGGAATATCTTCTTTATAAAAACCGCTCAACAATAATATTCCATCTTCATGTAAGCAATCTGTATAAATTTTCATGTCTGATAATAGAATATTTCGATTGATATTAGCAATAATAACATCATACTTTTTATTCACTAAAAGAGATGAATCTCCCTCTAAAACCGTAATATGATGACAATTATTTCTAGCAACATTTTCTAGAGAATTCTCATAACACCAAGTATCAATATCAATTGCATCAGTAGGTTTTGCTCCTCTCATTTCAGCGAAAATTGCTAAAATTCCAGTTCCACAACCCATATCTAATACCTTCTTATTTTTTAACTCTAAATACAATAAATGCTGAATCATCATATGAGTTGTTTCATGATGGCCCGTTCCAAAACTCATTTTTGGTTCAATAACAATATCATATTGAAGGTTTGGATTCTCATGAAATGGCGCACGAATACTCACCAAATCATTCACTTGAATAGGGTTAAAGTTCTTTTCCCATTCTTCATTCCAATTTGTTTGAGCTACTTCATTCTGCATGAATGTAATTGTGAACTCATCTGAGTTTAAAATAAAAACATCATCTAAAATCTCAGGTTTCCAATCTTGCTTTTGAATATAAGCAGTAACACCATTTTCGTTTTCCACAAAGCTTTCAAAACCTATAAAACCTAATTGAGCAATCAAAATTTCAGTAGCTGGTTCTTTAGGGTAAACTTCAAAAATGTATTCTATATAAATAGCATCCATAAAATAAAATACGGATTAAAACGCGGTTATAATTCCTGTAAAATCGCTTGCATTTAATGAAGCTCCTCCTATTAAACCACCATCGACATCTTCTTTAGAAAAAATCTCAACAGCATTTGAAGGCTTTACACTTCCACCATATAAGATAGAAACATTTTCTGCAACTTCTTTATTATATTTTTTCTCTACAATTTGTCTTATAAAAGCATGCATTTCTTGCGCTTGTTCTGGACTTGCAGTTTCACCAGTTCCAATTGCCCAAACTGGTTCATAGGCTAAAATGATGTTTTTCCAAGATGCTTCTGGCAAATGAAAAAGAGATTTTTTAACTTGACTACCAACTTCTAAAAAGTGATTGTCTAATTTTCTATCGTTTAAGGATTCTCCAAAGCAAAAAATGATTTCTAATCCTTTTTCTAAGGCTGTATTTACTTTCTCTGCTAAAAGCTCATCGGATTCATCAAACATTGTTCTTCTTTCAGAATGTCCTAAGATGACTGTATTAATTCCAACATCTAAAAGCATATCAGCAGAAATTTCACCAGTAAACGCTCCATTTGAAGCTTGATGCATATTTTGTGCAGAAACTTCAATAACCGAGTCTTTAGTTTCTTGTACTGCCAAACTTAAATTGATAGAAGTTGGCGCAATTACTACTCTACAATTAGTCTTTACATCACTCAATGCCGCTTTTAAATCGCTAATTAATGCCTTAGTTTGCGTAGCGTTATTATTCATTTTCCAATTCCCTGCTACTATTTTATTTCTCATGCTGTTTGTTTTTATTTTAACGATGCTAAATTACTTATTTTTTAAGGGCTTCAAGAATGTTTTTATCAGTTATTTTAGTAGCTTTAAATAGCTCAATTTCTCCTAACTCATTGACAACTAAATATCTTGGAACCCACCAAAGATTTAAAAACTCACCTAACTCGCCTTTTTTTCCTTCTTTCATAAAATAATGATCTCCTTTCATTTGAAAACGACTAATTCCTCTTTTCCAACTAGCGATGCTTCTATCTAATGATAAAAAAACATAGTTAATTTCTGGATTTTCTGTTTGTAATTTTTTTAAGTCAGGTAAACTAACTATACAATCTTTGCACCAAGATGCCCAGATATCAATTAATATTTTTTCTCCTTGATGCTTTCTTAATATTTCCTGAAAAGTAACTTCTTGTTGATCTAAATCTGTAAATTTTTCTTGTAGTGCTTCCTTAGTAAATTGCCTTGGATTTTCTCCACAACTTAAAAATAAAATAACCACTATTAAAATGAGTTTTTTCATCTGTTATTGTAATCTAATTCTAGGATCTAGCCAACTATAAATGATATCTACCAAAATATTTATGACAATAAACAAGGTAGCAATCACCAAAACACTTCCCATAATAATAGGCAAATCTAAAGTGTTTAAAGCATTCACAATTTCTTTTCCTAAACCATTCCAATTAAAAATATATTCTACAAAAACGGCTCCTGCTAACATAGAGGCAAACCAACCTGAAATAGCTGTAACAACTGGATTTAATGCATTTTTTAATGCATGATTTTTAATCACTTGATAGTTGCTTAGTCCTTTTGCTTTTGCTGTTCTTACATAATCCATACTCAAAATTTCTAATAGTGAATTTCGCATCAATTGAATCACTACTGCTAGTGGACGAATACCTAAAACAATGGCTGGTAAAATTAAGTTTCTCCATTGTATATGAACTCCTTCACCAAAATCATCTACTACATATAAACTACCTGTCATTTGTAAACCTGTATACTCTTGTAAAACAAACCCAAACAACCAAGCAAATAAAATTGCTGAAAAAAACGATGGAATACTCATTCCAAATGTACTGATCACCGCAATAATTCTATCAAACCAAGTATCTTTATTTACTGCGGAAAGTATGCCAAACAAAACACCTAAAACGATGGCTATAACTATAGCAAACAACGCCAAAATAGCAGTATTTGGTAAAGTTTCTGAGATAACACTAGCTACTGATTTTCCGTTTTTCTGAAAAGATTCTCTTAGGTATGGATATTTTAAAACTACAGAAGTATTTCCAATAGAAAACAAAGATTGATGTGAATATTTCCCATCACTTAAAAAAGTATAATCTTCCGTTTTTTTGGAATGAAATGATAAAGGAGAAACATCATTTAAATAATAAAAATATTGTCGAGTAATCGATTGATCAAACCCATATTTCTTTCTGATATTTTCTAGTTGCTCAGAATCTTCCCGTTGATCTAACATCATTCTTGCAGGGTCTCCTGGCAATACATTAAATAACAAAAAAATGACAGTAACTACTCCGAAAAGCGTTAAAATACCATAGAAAATTTTGTTAAGTATAAATTGTATCATGCAGAATGACTCTTAAACAAAGATAACAGAAAGTCTTAAAAATATGTACCTTTGTACAACTTTTAAAAAGACAGATGACTACAGCAGAAATTGTAACTCAGATTCACAAAAAGAAATCTTTTTTATGCATTGGTTTGGATGTTGACCTCAATAAGATTCCTGATTTTTTATTAGAAAAAGAAGATCCTATTTTCGAATTCAACAAAGCGATTATTGATGCAACTCATCATTTATGTGTTGCCTACAAACCCAATACTGCTTTTTACGAAGCTTACGGCATCAAAGGTTGGAAATCTTTAGAAAAGACAACTAATTACATCAATAAAAATCATCCTGAAATTTTCACAATAGCTGATGCAAAACGTGGAGATATCGGAAACACCTCTACCATGTATGCAAAAGCATTTTTTGATGATTTGTCTTTTGATAGTGTAACCGTTGCTCCTTACATGGGGAAAGATTCTGTGGAACCTTTTTTAGCTTTTGAAAACAAACACACCATTTTGTTAGCATTGACTTCTAATGCTGGTGCTTTTGATTTTCAAACTAAAGAAATAGACGGGAAAGAAGTATACAAACATGTCTTAGAAACTTCTAAAAGTTGGAAAAATGCTAACAATTTAATGTATGTGGTTGGTGCAACTAAAGCGGAATACTTAGCTGACATCAGAAACATAATTCCTGATTCATTTCTGCTAGTACCTGGAGTCGGTGCTCAGGGTGGAAACCTGCAAGAAGTTTGCAAATACGGAATGAATAACCAAGTAGGCTTATTAATTAATTCTTCAAGAGGAATTATTTATGCTTCTAAAGATGCTGATTTTGCAAAAGCTGCTGCTAAAAAAGCTGAAGAACTACAAGTTCAAATGGCTGAAATCTTACGCTAAATAATGCAAATTACGGATCAAATTGGTCGTGTTTTACAAATAGAAACTATTCCAAAAAGAATTATTTCACTTGTTCCAAGTCAGACTGAATTATTATTTGATCTTGGTTTAGAAGATCATATTATCGGAATTACAAAATTTTGCGTCCATCCACAAAAAGCAAAACAAAGCAAACAAATTGTTGGCGGAACAAAAAACATAAAAATTGAACTTATAAAAGAGTTACAACCAGATATTATTCTATGTAATAAAGAGGAAAACACCTTAGAGATTGTAAAAATTTGCGAAGATATTTGTAAGGTTCATATTACAGACATTTATACATTAGATGATGTGAAAAAAATGATTGTTGACTATGGCCATATCTTTAATAAAGAGAAAGAAGCAATCCATATCAATAAAAATTTAGACTTTGAATTCAAGAACTTTAAAAGCTACATCAAAGAGAGAGATGTGTTAAAAGTCGCCTATTTTATCTGGAGAAATCCGTGGATGGTAGCCGCAAATAATACGTTTATAAATCATCTTTTGGAATTGAATAAATTTGAAAATATTTATCAAAATAGAAGTAGATATCCAGAAGTTGATTTGAAAGAAATTCTTTTAAATGGCGAACCTGATTTAGTCTTACTTTCCTCTGAACCATATCCTTTTAAAGAAGAACATACTCTTGAAATGAAGCAATTTACAAATGATGTGAAAATTATTTTTGTAGATGGTGAATTGTTCAGTTGGTATGGGAGTAGGCTTTTGAAATCTTTTGATTACTTCAAAAAATTAAGAGATAGAATTGAATAACTCGTGATTTAAATATTGAATTTGATTTAACTTTCTGTTAATTTTCATTGCTTTGAAAGCAGATACATCACTTATAGATTCGTCGATAAAACGATAAGAATCAGATCGTTCTAATAATTTTCTATATCTTTTTTCTAGATGTTCTTTGTAGGTGAGGAATTGTTTGTGATCGATCATTCATAAAATATTATGAAATAAATATAAACAATTATTTGAATAACAATATTTTATTTAAAAATAAATTCAAATTTATAGATAGTTGCTCAGTAAAGAAAGCACTTACTTAAAGCTGTTGGTTTTCTTATCATAACCATATGGACAATGCTTACAACCACTTTTACAACAATGACCTCTTTTAAGGTGATATTTTTCTGTAAAAACTTTGAAGCCTTGCTCATTAAGATAATAATCTTCGTCAGTAAGTTCAATTCTTTTGTTGTACATATTGGCAAAAATAACACTAAATAAAAAAAGCGCTCAATTTGAGCGCTTCGAATATTTTATTTTTCTGTTCCTGGTGGATACGTAGCTATAATTTCTTTAACAAACGTTCTGATTCTTTCTTCTCGTTTTTCTGGATTTTTCATTTTTAATGCTCCGGAACCAATTCCTTGCCAAACTAATTCATTTTTAGTTTTATCAATAAAATCTATAAATAAGGTTCCCTCTGTATATTGATTAACATTCATATTTTCTCTTCCAAACATCCAAGAGTTTCTCCAGCCCCAGCCCCAACCCCAACCAAAGTTGTTTTGAGTAACATTAACTCGTTCTCTTGATTTTGTAAAAATACTCACCAGCATATCTGGATTGTCTGATTTGGTAAAACCTTTCGCGATCAATTCAGCTTCAATAGCTCGCATTATTCTTTTTTTATCTAAATCTGAAACAGATGCTTTATCAATTCCTTTCTTATAAAAAGCAAAGGTTTTGTACTCATTAAAATTTACTTTGGTGTCATAATCTGAAACTACTTTTACAGTAGCACAAGAAGTAAGGCTCATAATTAAGATAACGGCAATTAACTTTAATGATTTCATAGTTTTTATTTTATTAAAGGTTCTTAAAAAGGGAAACATCAACTTTATTTGGAATGGTAACTTTTAATTCTTTTTCATTTTTCATAGCCCTCTTAATAGCAAAAATCGCTTCTTCATTTCTTGCCCAACTTCTTCTGGCTATTCCGTTATTTACATCCCAAAAAAGCATCGATTTTAATCGCTTTGATGCTGCCTTACTACCATCAAGAAGCATGCCAAATCCACCGTTAACAACTTCTCCCCAGCCTACTCCACCACCGTTATGAATAGATACCCAAGTGGCTCCACGAAAGCTATCTCCAATCACATTTTGAATTGCCATATCTGCTGTAAATTTTGACCCATCATAAATATTAGAAGTTTCTCTATATGGCGAATCTGTACCTGAAACATCATGATGATCTCGACCTAAAACAACGGGACCAATTTTCCCTTTTTTAATAGCTTTGTTAAAAGCTGTTGCAATTTTAATTCTTCCTTCTGCATCGGCATATAAAATTCTTGCCTGAGAACCAACTACTAATTTATTTTCTTGTGCGCCTTTGATCCATTGAATATTATCAGCCATTTGTTGCTGAATTTCTTCCGGTGAATCTTTCTTTATTTTCTCTAAAACTTCACAAGCAATTTTATCTGTCTCTACTAAATCTTCTGGTTTTCCTGAAGCACAAACCCAACGGAACGGTCCAAACCCATAGTCAAAACACATAGGCCCCATAATATCTTGCACATAACTATTGTATTTAAAATCGATTCCATTTTCTGCCATCACATCGGCTCCTGCTCTACTCGCTTCTAATAAAAAAGCATTCCCATAATCAAAAAAATAGGTTCCTTTTGCTGTATGGTTATTAATTGCTTTAGCATGTCTTCTTAACGTTTCTTGTACTTTTTCTTTGAATAATTCTGGATTTTCAGCCATCATAATATTGGCATCTTCAAAAGGAATATCAACCGGATAATATCCTCCAGCCCAAGGATTATGTAAAGATGTTTGATCTGAACCTAAATCAACATGAATATTTTCAACATCAAACTTCTCCCAAACCTCAACGATGTTTCCTAAGTAAGCAATAGAAATCGTTTCTTTATTCTCTTTAGCAGATTTGACTCTCACCACCAATTCATTTAAATCTGTAATCTTTTCATCAATCCAACCTTGATCTAAACGAACTTGAGTAATCTTAGGATTTACCTCAGCACATATGGTAATACAACCTGCAATATTTCCTGCTTTGGGTTGAGCTCCACTCATTCCACCCAAACCAGAAGTTACAAATAAATTCCCTTTGGGTTCTTTTTTTATTTTTCTAAAACCATTCAATACTGTAATAGTAGTACCGTGAACAATTCCTTGCGGACCAATATACATGTAACTTCCTGCAGTCATTTGTCCATATTGTGTGACTCCTAGTGCATTGAATTTTTCCCAATCATCTGGTTGAGAATAATTAGGAATCATCATTCCATTAGTTACCACCACTCTTGGGGCATTCTTATTGGAAGGAAATAATCCCATCGGATGACCTGAATACATTGTCAATGTTTGCTTATCTGTCATTTCAGACAAATATTTCATCGTCAGTAAATACTGAGCCCAATTCTGAAACACTGCTCCATTTCCACCGTATGTGATTAATTCATGGGGATGTTGTGCTACTGCGTAATCCAAATTATTCTGAATCATTAACATAATAGATTTAGCTTGATCACATTCTCCAGGATATTCAGAAATTGGTCTTGCAAACATTCTATAATTTGGACGAAATCGATACATATAAATACGTCCGTATTTTTTCAATTCTTCTGCAAATTCAGGTAATAATTCTGCGTGATGTTTCGCATCAAAATAGCGTAATGCATTTCTTAATGCTAACTCTTTTTCTTCCTTAGATAAAATCTCTTTTCTTTTCGGAGCATGATTGATAGAAATATCATATTCTCTTTTTGGAGGTAATACATCTGGAATCCCTTGTTGTATTTGCTCTTGAAATGTCATAAGTTGATTAAAGTTAAGATTATCACAAATATAATCGTTTTTTAAAATGATTGATTTTTATACCTTCATAAAAATCGTCTATTTTTTGAAAATTCCGTAAATTGCACTCCCAAAATCATACATTTTTTACGAATGGAACAAATATCTCCTTACAAACCAAAATATAAAGTTAGAATTGTTACTGCAGCATCATTATTTGATGGTCACGATGCCGCGATAAACATCATGCGTAGAATCATTCAATCTACTGGTGTAGAAGTGATTCATCTTGGTCATGATAGAAGTGTAGAAGAAGTTGTGAACTGCGCTATTCAAGAAGATGCAAATGCCATTGCAATGACTTCGTATCAAGGTGGTCATAACGAGTATTTCAAATACATGTATGATTTATTGAAAGAAAAAGGAGCTGAACACATCAAAATTTTTGGTGGTGGTGGTGGAGTAATTTTACCAGAAGAAATCAAAGAATTGATGGATTATGGAATTACTCGTATCTACTCTCCTGATGATGGTCGAGAATTAGGTTTGCAAGGAATGATCAATGATTTGGTAAAACAATCTGATTATGCAATTGGAGATGTTTTGAATGGTGAAATTAACCGACTAGATAAAAAAGACATTGGAAGTATTGCACGTGTCATTTCTTCTGCCGAAAACTTTCCTGAAGTTGCGAAAGAGATTTTAGACAAAATCCATGAGAAAAATAAAGATTCTAAAACTCCTGTTTTAGGGATTACTGGAACTGGTGGTGCTGGAAAATCGAGTTTAGTTGATGAATTGGTAAGAAGATTCTTAATTGACTTTCCAGAAAAAACGATTGGATTGATTTCTGTAGATCCTTCTAAACGTAAAACTGGCGGTGCTTTATTAGGCGATCGTATTCGTATGAATGCTATCAACAACGATCGTGTTTATATGCGTTCCTTAGCAACTCGTCAATCTAATTTAGCTTTATCAAAATATGTAAACGAAGCAGTGCAAGTATTAAAAGCTGCTGAATTTGACTTAATTATATTAGAAACTTCTGGTATTGGTCAATCCGATACTGAAATTATAGAACACTCAGATACTTCATTATATGTAATGACTCCAGAATTTGGAGCCGCAACTCAGTTAGAAAAGATCGACATGTTAGATTTTGCTGATTTGGTAGCGATCAATAAGTTCGATAAACGTGGTGCTTTAGATGCCATTCGTGATGTGAAGAAACAATACATGCGTAATAACAACTTATGGCATGTACATATGGATGAAATGCCTGTTTTTGGAACCATCGCTTCTCAATTTAATGATCCAGGAATGAATTCGCTGTACAAAGCAATCATGGATAAATTAGTAGAACAAACTGGCGTCGATTTAAAATCTGACATGGAAATCACCAAAGAAATGTCTGAAAAGATTTATGTGATTCCACCAGCTAGAGTTCGTTATTTATCTGAAATCGCAGAAAGTAATAGAGCATACGATAAAAAAGCAATTGATCAAGTATCCGTTGCTCAAAAACTATTCGGGATTTTTAAAACGATAGAATCAATATTAGATGTCACTTCGACTCCGCTCAGTGACCAAAATATATTAACAAAAACGGGATTGAATGAAGATGAAATCCTAAAACAAGTCCAAGATGATGAAACTCCGTTTGTAAAATTATTATTAGCTCAGTTTGACAAAGTCAAAATGGACTTTGATCCTTACAACTGGGAAGTGATTTTAAATTGGAAAGAAAAAGTACAACGCTATAAAGATCCTGTCTATACCTTTAAAGTAAGAGACAAGGAAATCAATATAGATACCCATAGCGAATCATTATCACATTCTCAAATTCCAAAAGTTGCCTTACCAAAATATGAAGCTTGGGGTGATTTATTAAAATGGAATCTACAAGAAAACGTTCCTGGTGAATTTCCTTTTGCTTCTGGATTATATCCGTTTAAAAGAACTGGAGAAGATCCTACTAGGATGTTTGCAGGTGAAGGCGGACCAGAACGCACGAACAGACGTTTTCATTATGTAAGTTTAGGAATGGACGCAAAGCGTTTATCAACAGCTTTTGATTCGGTAACCTTATATGGAAATGATCCTGGACACAGACCTGATATTTATGGAAAAATTGGAAATGCAGGAGTATCTATATGTTGTTTAGACGACGCCAAAAAATTGTATTCTGGATTTGATTTGAGTCATCATATGACTTCAGTTTCTATGACGATTAACGGTCCAGCTCCAATGTTATTAGGGTTCTTCATGAATGCTGCTATCGATCAGAATTGTGAGAAATACATCAAAGAACATAAGCTCGAAAAAGCTGTAGAGGCAAAGTTCAAAGAAATATATGATTCAAAAGGATTAGACAGACCAACCTATCAAGGGGAATTACCTGAAGGGAATAATGGTTTAGGCTTGATGCTTTTAGGTTTGACAGGTGATTTGGTATTACCTGCTGATGTATATGCAAAAATAAAAACGGAGACTTTAGCACAAGTTCGTGGTACGGTTCAAGCTGATATTTTAAAAGAAGATCAAGCACAAAATACGTGTATTTTCTCTACAGAGTTCGCATTGCGTTTGATGGGAGATGTTCAAGAATATTTCATTGAAAAACAAGTTCGTAATTTCTATTCGGTTTCTATTTCTGGATATCATATTGCGGAAGCTGGAGCTAATCCAATTACACAATTGGCATTGACACTTTCTAACGGATTTACGTATGTAGAATATTACTTATCAAGAGGAATGGATATTAATAAGTTCGGTCCAAACTTATCCTTCTTTTTCTCTAACGGAATTGATCCTGAATATTCTGTAATTGGTAGAGTTGCTCGTAAAATTTGGGCAAAAGCGATGAAATATAAATACGGAGCAAATCCTAGAGCACAAATGTTGAAATATCACATTCAAACTTCAGGACGTTCTTTACATGCTCAAGAGATTGACTTCAACGATATCAGAACAACTTTACAAGCTTTGTATGCAATTAATGACAACTGTAATTCTTTACATACGAATGCATACGATGAAGCCATTACCACTCCTACGGAAGAATCAGTAAGAAGAGCAATGGCAATACAGTTGATTATCAATAAAGAATTAGGATTAACAAAGAACGAAAACCCAATTCAAGGTTCTTTTATTATTGAAGAATTAACCGATTTAGTTGAAGAAGCTGTGCTACTAGAATTTGATAGAATTACAGAACGAGGCGGTGTTTTAGGAGCGATGGAAACGATGTATCAACGTTCTAAAATTCAAGAAGAAAGTTTGTATTATGAAACCTTAAAGCACAATGGAGAATTTCCTATTATTGGTGTAAATACTTTCTTAAGTTCTAAAGGTTCTCCAACGGTTCAACCGGCAGAAGTGATTAGAGCGACAGAAGAAGAAAAGCAATTCCAGATTCAAACTAAAGAATTATTAAACAAAGCAAATCCAACTAAAGTAGTTTCTCAATTGGAGATTTTACAAGAAGCTGCGATTCAGAATGAAAATTTATTTGATAAATTAATGGAAGCAACCAAGGTTTGTTCTTTAGGGCAAATTACAGAAGCGTTGTTTGAAGTAGGTGGACAATATCGTAGGAATATGTAAGCAGCTTCTTAGTTTTTCCTAAGCAAAACTTTAGAAGTCCCTTATCCGGAGCAAAGTCTAAGGATTTTATAAATTTAAAAAAGCAGCATCAATTGATGCTGCTTTTCTTTTTATCTGTTATATGGATATTCATTAATCCATCTAAACTCCCTGTTGGTTAAGTGAAATTTAGACAAATCAAATTTATCCATATTGATTTGTATTGAATCATTTTTCCAGGTTCCTTTAAAAAGCAATGTACTGTCATTTTTAACGAAATGTAAGTTGTACACATCTGTTGTATCTTGTCTTTTATAAATTTTAACCGTATTCTTTATACTATCCAACTCATAGTTATACCATCTGTTTTGATCGTTCATTCCTTTTATGATAATTCTATTTGGAAAATTTTTATCTCTTAAAAACCGTTTCCATCTTATTTCATCTGTCAGTAATGGAGCAATTGTATCCTTATTAATAATGAAAGTATTTACATCATAAATTCCGTACAACATAGGTTCTGGCGATTGGTATTTTTGTTTATAATAACTCATATTACTATCTAAAAACAAATAGGACATATATACTATAAAAGTCGCTTTTAGTAAGGTTGCTAAAAGACTCATTTTACGATTCTTAAAATAAGGACCACTTACACCATCGATTTTTAAAGGATTTTTTAGCGCTATTAAATTGAAAATTCTTTTGTAATCTAACATCGCAATGAATAGTCCCATAATTACTAAATGCAGTGAAAATAATTTCACTGGAATATCGTAACTCATATTCAACATAAACACATTAAACATTACCGCAAAAACAAATAACCCACCAAATGTTCTAGTTCTCCTAAAGAGCAACAAAATTCCTGCTATTAGTTCTGCAAAACCAGAAAACATGGTATAAGTTTTAGAAGCCCCCATAAAAGCCCAGGCTATCCCCATAGGTGAAGCTTCGCCGAATGGCTCTAGCAACCTATAAAATGATGGTGGAGAAAACTGTAAATACAATATCTTAGAAAACCCATATGAAAACATATAAGCAGCAACATAATAGCTTACATAGATTCTAAAAAACTTTAATATGGTATGATAATTTTTTCTTTTTCTATCTAGAATCGACCAAAGAACACAAATAAAGATTGCGATGATAAAATACATGAAGATTTGAACATAATTATAGGTAGTATCACCACTACCTCCGGGAAAATATGTCAACTCTCCTAAACCTAAAACAACATCAGCAACCCATAGTACCATTAATCTTTTAGTGTCATAATAGAATTTTGTTATAGATTCTGTATAAGGTAAATACGAAATTAAAAAAGGGTTAATATATAGGTAAAAATAAACGAAGATGAAACGAAAACTAATCTTCTTAAAAACAGACCATTCCTTTTTATTTGAAGTCATAATAATTTTTTTTAATCAGATAAATATAATTATTATTTTAAAAAACATATTGAAAAAATAGGTTCTTTACTTTATCATTTCAACTAAAAATTAAAAATCATTTTTATTTTGCATCTTTTTCATACCTTATAAGTCTATTAAGTGAATCTTAAAAACAAATAAAATGGCTTATAAAAATCAATGTTCTTGTACGTGTGTAGAATGCTTAAATGGAGATTGCGCTAATTGTACTTGTGAAACTTGTACTTGCGCTAATTGTAATTGCTAACACATGACTACTAAAGAAGTTTGGAAACTATATTCAGACGATGTAAAAAGATTTATCGTCAGCAAAGTACATGAAACTACTATTGCTGACGATATCTTACAAGATACTTTTATAAAAGTTCACACAAAATTGCACACCCTTAACGATTTAACAAAATTAAAATCATGGATTTTTACCATTACTAGAAATTCAATAATGGATCACTTTAAAAAAGCGAACAAAACTTTTGAGTTTGCTGATTTTGAATCAGAAACTACGGTTTTAGAAAATGTTCATACCGAACAAGATTGCTTACGGGGGATTCTTCAGAGTTTGCCTAAGAAATATCGAAATCCGCTTTTCTTATCAGACATCAAAGGCTTAAAGCAAGCTGAAGTCGCCAATCAATTGAACCAAAATTTACCAACTACCAAATCTCAAATTCAACGTGCCCGGAAACTCATCGCACAAGGGTTTATGGATTGTTGTGGCTTTGTTTTAAATGAACACGGAAATTTAGTTGGAGAAATTCAAGAAAAAGAAGATTGTAAGATTTGCAATTAATTTCCTCCTTTCGGAACTGAAATTCTATTTCCTAAAAATAAGGCATTTAAAAACAGTCGATTGGTTCCATACCAAGCACCTCTAAAATTAGGATTGTCTGCAAACATCACAACTCTACCTCTGCCAATTGGACTTACTAATAAAGATGCGGAAGGCTTTATGTTATTCTCTAGATTATTGGTTGATACAAATCCATCAATATGCGGATTCTTTGAATATTTAGCAACAGTCGAATAGGCATTCTTACTTGGCTGCAAGAAAACCATGTTATTTTTATAAACTGGTATTATACCATCATGATAGCCAAATCCTAAGGGATGTGTTATATCTAAATCTACTTCAAAAATAGCACCACCAACACGTTCTCTTCCAATGTTTTCCCCAGCATCTACATATGGCAATCGCTTAGTTTCTTTTTTCTCTTTATCCTTGGCTTTTGGCTTTTTAGTCAAACTCTCTTTTACCAATTTTTTAGAAATCAACCATCGAGAAGCAGAAGCAATGGTGATTAAAGTGTTGCCTTTACTTACCCAATCTTTTAATTTTTTCTGCTGAATAGAATCTAACTGGGGATATCCACCAGACACCATCACTAATGTGGTATACTTATCCAAAGAAGCGCTTCTAAAGCTTCGCATTTGAATTTTCGTTATCGGCATATGAATTCTGGTATCTAACAAATGCCATACTTCTCCTGCTTCATATGAACTCACTCCATCTCCAATCAGCATAGCAGCTTTTGGCATTTTCAAAGCTCTAAAATTATTACTTCCTAAATCAATTCCTTTAGTACTGAATCCTGTAGCTGCGCTATATATAGGCACATTGAATTTCTCTTGAGCTTCCTTAATGATGGTGAAAATTTTATCAGAAGATAGTTGCTGCTTACTCACAGGAATCATCACAGTTCCGTAATTGAAATTTTTATTTCCTGCGTTGGTCATAATTGAAAAAGGCTTAAAAGCTGAAGAACCAATCACTCCTTTTGATTGCATATAGTATAAAGCCGCGGGAGCATTATAATCGTCCCAATCTAAGACATAAGCATAATTGGTTTTCGTTACAGATGGATTAGAAATCATGTTCTCTGTATTTAAAATTTCTGTACCCAAAGAAGACGATTTCAAACCTTTCGCTTTCATATTGTAGAAGTTAGAAATACTCCAAGCAGAAGCATCATAAAAAACACTATCTCTATATTTATTGTAGGTTTCAAACATGGTTTGTACCATTCTATGCTGCGGCTGTTTTAAAGGCACTACAAACTTTTCGCCTTTTTTGTACACTTTAATTTTATGCTGCAATAAATAATCAACAAAAGCTTTATTTCTATTTTGATCATAATCATCTCCAAATTCATAAGCACTAAAACCTGATTTTGTCTTATTAGTTACAGCCGATTTGAAGAAATCTTGTTGATATTTACGAAGTGTTACTTTATTTTCTACTGCAGCTTTTATGGTTGCTACACTTGATTGATATTGATTCCGAATGGTGAATGGAAAAGAAATAGTTCCATAATCTGTGTCTTGCAAATGTCCTCTTGAGCTTGCTTGTTCAAACAACAACGCCAAGGCTCCTTGTAAATCTGGATATGAAGAACCATATCCTGGATAGGTTCCGTCAAAGGATTCTTTGGTATAATAAAATGAACCTATATTATCTAATGCTTTTGAATAATACGGTGCAAACAAATTGTTTAAATCTTCATAATTCTCTTTTGGCATAATTGGGTCTTGAGAACCAATCGGTTTCATCGGCTCAAAAAAGTAGTTGCTATTGGTACCCATTTCATGAAAATCGGTTACCACATTTGGATACCAATTATGATACCATTTCAATTTACCTTGACTCTCGGGATGAACTGCCAACAACCAATCTCTATTTAAATCGAACCAAAAATGATTCGTTCTTCCTCTTGGCCATGCTTCATTATGTTCAGCATCTATATTGTCAGATACCAAAGAATTAGCTTTGTATTGATTTGCCCATTGTGTATGTCTGTCTCTTCCATCAGGGTTGATGGTAGGATCTATGAAAACGACAGCATTTTTACGATAATTTTCTACCTCATTACTATTAGAAGCTACCAAAGTATAGGCCATTAATAAGGCTGCTTCAGAACTCGAAGGTTCATTACCATGAACATTGTATCCTAATTGCACAAAAATGGGAAGTTCTCCATAATTTTTCGGAGTCAGTTTCGGATCAACAAATTGCAAATGTTGCTCTTTGATGTTTTCTAGATTCGACAAATTTTCTGGAGTTGACACACGTAACATTACCAATTTTCTACGTTCATGTGTATACCCATATACTTCAATTTCTGCTCTATCTGAAACCTCAGCAAGCTTATATAGATAAGCAACAATTTGATCATGTCTAGTATGTTGTTCTCCTATTTCATACCCTAAAAAGGCTTCTGGAGAAGGAATTTTAGAATCAAAAGGAGCTTTGTCTTTAAAGAAATAATCTTGCCCAAAAGAATTAAGCGACATAAAGAGCAAAAAGAATGAAACTATTTTTTTTAGATATTGCATTTGGTAGTTTTTAATATACCTCTAAAATACAATTTTATCATCATAGAGAAAAGAATACAAAATCAAATAATCAATTTTATCTACTTGTTTTGAAATACTCACAAAACCTTAACAGTTTCTTTTAAAAACTATCTTAATTTTACGACCTTAAAAGAGTAACATATAGGGTCAGAAAACGTCTTACCTTTAATCTAAATTATTAATCATGAGAAAAATATTTGTAGCAGTTGTAACCATTACTTTTTTAATGAGTTGTGCTACTTCAAAAACTACATCGAGTAAAAAGAATTTAATTGAAGTTGGAATCGACTTAAATACTGTTGTAGATGATCGAGTTCAAGTCTTTGTGAATCCACAAAAAATAAAAGAAGAAACTATCGTATATCAAATGCCTTCAATTGTTCCTGGAACCTATGTTATAAGTGACTATGGACAATTTATATCAGATTTTAAAGCCTATGATTATAAAGGAAATGAATTAACTGTAGAAAAATTAGACACCAACTCTTGGCAAATAAATGATGCTAAGAAAATGGATAAAGTTTCTTATTGGGTAGATGATACTTTTGATGCTAAAGAGAAACATAATGTTTATGTAATGGCAGGAACCAATATTGAAGAAGGAAAAAACTTCTTTTTAAACTTACCAGGTCTAGTGGGATACTTTAAAGGAAAAAAAGAATCTCCTTATACACTTAGCATTAAACACCCTGAAAATTTATATGAAACTACTTCATTGATCAATAAGAATACAACTAAAGAAACGAATTTAGAAGATGTATTTTATGCAAGTAGGTATGATGAGGTCTCAGACAATCCAATCATGTATGCTCCTTTAAACAATGTCAATTTTACAGTAGGTGGTATTGATGTTTCTTTGGCAATTTATTCTCCAAATAATGTTCATTCGGCGAAAGATATTGAGGAAGCTTTAAAAACAATGATGCAAGCGCAGACAAACTTTTTAAAAGACTTTAGCACAACAAAAGAGTACAATGTTTTAGTATACTTATTTGACCCAAAAGTTTATCCATGGAGGTACAATGGAGCTTTAGAACATTTATCATCTACAACAGTAGTATATCCAGAAACCTACACAAAAGAGCAATTATCTAGAGGAATGGTAAACGGAACGGTTTCTCATGAATTTTTTCATATTGTAACACCGCTTTCGGTTCATTCTGAAGAGATTCATTCGTTTGATTTTAACAAACCTAATATGTCTCAAAACTTATGGATGTACGAGGGAGTTACTGAATATTTTGCAAACTTGTTTCAAGTAAATCAAGGTTTAATTACGGAACAAGAATTTATCAACTCTGTAAGAAGTAAAATCATTAGAGCTTCAAGATATGATGATACCATGCCATTTACCGAAATGAGCAAAAACATCTTAGAAGATAAGTATGCAAGAAACTACGGTAATGTCTATCAAAAAGGAGCTTTGATCGGAATGACTTTAGACATCATTTTAAGAGAGGAAAGTAAAGGAGCTTATGGAGTTAGAAATTTAATGAAAGATCTTTCAGATAGATACGGAGCTAACAAACCCTTTAAAGATGACGAAATCTTGGATGAAATTGTAAAAATGACATATCCAGCAGTTGGAGAGTTTTTCAAAAATCATTTAACAGGAAACACACCTATAGATTACTTAACGTACTTAAATAAAGCGGGAGTTGTTAAAAAAATTGAACCTTTTGAATCTTCTTATTTAGTAGATAGCAGAAATCAACTTTTTATCAAATCTAACAATAAAAGAGAAATTGAATTTACTAAAAGAACAAACTCTGGCTTAACTGCTCTTGGTATTATAGGTGGTGATGTTTTAAAACTTGTAAATGGAGAAGCAATTAATTTACAGAATGCTCGTCAGATCATCAGTAAAACAGTTCAGTTGAAAGAAGGAGATGATTTAACTTTTGATATTGTCAGAGATGGCAAAGCAATGAAAATTCAAACAAAAATAACTAAAGTTACTGCTGAAAGAGAAATCTTTGAAATAGAAGATTTACCGGCTACTAATCCTAAATCAGTTTTAAGAAAAGCTTGGTTAAAAGGATAACATGTGTAAACATGCTAATCAAAAGCGGATTCAATTGAATCCGCTTTTTTGTTTTTAATCATTTAAAATTAAATGAGGAACTTCCTCTAATTTCCAATCAATCACCAAGCCACCAGCTAGACTTCTAGCAATTTCTGGTCCGTATAAATATTCACATAAATATAAAGCAGCTTCAAAAGATTTTGCGCCTCCGGCAGAAGTAATGTATTTTCCATCATGTACAAACAAAACTTCTTTTCTAATATCTAGAGATGGAAACATTTTTCGCATGGTATCAATATCACTTGGAAAAGTTGTCGATACTTTCCCTTCTAACAATCCTGCTTTTGCCAATACAAATGCTCCATCACAATGCGATGTAACAAACTGAGCTTCTTTAGCTACTCTTTTTACAAAATCAATCATTTGTGTATCATTCAAGTCATAATCTAAATGATGCTCTGCGCTTGGAATAACCAAAATATCAATCTTAGGTAGGGAGTCTCTTATATAATTAAAATCTGGAAGAATTCTCATTCCTTCAAATGTAGTAATGGGTTCATCAGAATTAGCAACTGTAAAAACATTCATTGCTTTGATTCCTTTTCTGAAAATTGTGTGCTGAAAGATATCATATGGTGCCGTTAATTCTGTATTAAAAGTTCCATTCATAATTAAAAAAGCAACATTATATCGGTCTTTTTTTAATTCAGGAAACACCTTTTTTGTTTCTACAATTTCTTTTTTTTCTGTAGTGTTTGTTTGACAGCCGAAAAGAAAAAATGTTGCCAAAATTAAAATTAATGCTTTTTTCATTTTCTAAATATTAGTTCACTTACCTCAAATAATATACAAAAAAAGGCCTTCTAAATTTGAAAGCCTTCTTTTAATGGTAATTGTTTATTAATTTTTTAAAAACTCTTTCTCTTCAATAGCTTTGTTAATTTCTACCGTTACATATTTATGACTATTAAAAAAGAGTTTTCCATTTGTTAATTTTACAGTTGCAATCTGAGTGCCATCTTTCTTTGTTTTCATAGAAGTTACTTCTACTTTACTACCCTTAATATTGTCAAATTTAACAATTCCTCCCTTTTTAATAATGATATTATCCTTTGGGAAGTTTATATGTTTGTAATCGTTATTCTCAACTTCACCAACAATAAAAATATCACCTATATTAATTTTTATAGACGAATTTTGAGCGTTCACAGATCCTAAAAAAAAGCTCATAACAAGAACTAATACTATTTTGTTTTTCATGATAAATTGATTTGTTTGTTGTATAAAAATAAGAATAAATTCTTAAAAAAAACACTTCAAATTGCTTCATAATTTTTCGTAGTTTTATGACAAATCAAAAAATTAAATTTCTTTCTTATGAAAAAATATTTCATTCTTAGTATTTTCACTTTTTTACTTTTCGCTTCTTGCAATGAAACTCAAGACAAAACTGCTAAAGAAGATACTTTTGTTTCTGATAATTATACAAAACAAGAAGTAAATATTGTTATGAGAGATGGTGTTAAATTACACACTACAATATATTCTCCCAAAGATACCAGTAAAAAATACCCGATGCTAATGCAAAGAACTCCTTATAGTTCTCGCCCATACGGAGAAGGTAAAATGAAAACTAGAATTGGGCCCAATGTAAACTTAATGAAAGAAGGAAACATTGTTGTTTATCAAGATGTTCGCGGTCGTTGGATGAGCGAAGGTATATATGATAATATGAGAGCTTATATTCCGAATAAAAAAGAAAATGAAGCGGATGAAGTTTCTGATACTTATGACACCATAGACTGGTTGGTAAACAATGTTGAAAATAATAATGGTAATGTAGGTACTTGGGGAATTTCGTATCCTGGTCATTATGCCACGGTTTCTACTATTGATGCGCATCCAGCATTAAAAGCTGCATCACCACAAGCTTGTATAGGAGACTTTTTCTTTGATGATTTTCGTCATAATGGTGCGTTTTTATTAAGTTATTTTAGAGCAATTTCTTTATTTGGAAAATATAAAGACACTCCTACTGATACTGCTTGGTATTCATTTCCAAAAATGAACACAGAAGATCAATACCAATTTTTCTTAGATGCTGGGCCATTAAAAAATCTAAATAAATATTTTCAATACGAAACTCTTGATCGTAAGGGTCCAGAGAACCCAGATAGAATTGATGATTTTTTCTGGAAAGAAATTGCTGAACATCCAAATTACGATTCAGTTTGGCAAAGTAAAGGAATCATTCAACACATGGACAAAGTTCCTTCTACTGTGGCAACTATGATTGTTGGGGGATGGTTTGATGCAGAAGATTTATACGGCCCGTTAGAAACTTATAAAGGAATCGAAAAGCACGGAAAGGATAATTATAATACCATGGTATTTGGACCTTGGGATCATGGTGCTTGGGCAAGAAGACGCGGACAAAACATTGTAGGTAATTACTACTTTGGCGATTCTATTTCAGAATTCTTTCAAGACAACATAGAAACCAAATTCTTTAATCATTTCTTAAAAGGTAGTGGTGATAAAAACTCTGGTTTACCAGAAGCTTACGTATTTGATTCAGGTAAAAAAGAATGGAAAACCTATGATAGCTGGCCACCAGAAAATGTTCAAAAGCAAGAAATGTTTTTATCAGATGATCAAACTTTAACTAGTGAAAAAGGAGCTAATAAAGGAATTAAATTTATTAGTGATATAAAACGACCTGTACCTTATTCTGAAGACATTAAAACAGTTTTTACGCCAAGAAAATACATGACCGATGATCAGCGTTTTGCTGCAAGAAGACCCGATGTTTTAGTCTTTGAAACGGGTGTTTTAACAGAAGACTTCACCTTAGCAGGTGACATATTAGCCAAATTAAAAGTAGCGACTACAGGTAATGCTGCTGACTGGATTGTAAAAGTAATTGATGTACATCCATCGGACACAAAAGACAACAAAGACAATAAAAAATTTCAAAATCACTTAAAGATGAGTAATTATCATTTAATGGTTAGAAGTGAAGTAATGAGAGGTCGTTTTAGAAATGATTTTAGCAAACCAGAACCTTTTGTTCCTAACAGAAAAACAGACGTAAATATTACATTACAAGATGTTTTTCACACCTTTAAAAAAGGTCACAAATTGCAGATACAAGTTCAGAGCACTTGGTTTCCTTTAATTGATTTAAATCCGCAAACCTATGTAGATAACATCTTTAAAGCAGAAGACAAAGACTTTAAAACACAAACTCATACAGTATTCACAGATTCTAGTATTGAATTTTCTGTAATGAAATAATGCCATTTCAAAAACAAATACCATTTTTATTGCTAACACTTTTTAGTATTAGCAATTCTTTTACTCAAGAGTTAAAAGAGCATTTATGGAAACAGCGAGTTTTACTTGTAACTAGTAGTGATTCTTTATTATTAAAAAAACAAGTAGCTATTTTGTTAAAAGAATTACCTGGTCTTACAGAAAGGAAATTAATTGTATATAAAGTAACTCCTAAAATGTACTTTAAAGGAATAAAAAACAATGATTCTGCATCTTTACCGAGTAATTACAGTCAAATAAAAAAGACCTCAGAATCTTTTGAAATAATTCTAATTGGATTAGATGGAAGCGTAAAACTTAGAGAAACAAAAACTCTAAAGCCAGAGAAATTATTTACTTTGATTGATGGAATGTCCATAAGACGACAAGAATTGAGAAATTAAATATTAAATAAAATTATTTTTTTGAAACATACAGATATTATTATTGTAGGTGCTGGATTATCTGGAATTGGTGCAGCCTGTCATTTAGAAAGAAAAAACAAGGACAAAAGTTATCGAATTCTCGAATCTAGAGAAGAGATTGGAGGAACTTGGAGTCTTTTTAAGTATCCTGGAATTCGCTCAGATTCTGACATGTATACTTTTGGTTATTCTTTTAAAACTTGGGACAATCCGAAATCTTTTGCAGATGCACCAAGTATTTTAAAATACTTGAATGAAGCAGCAGATGAATACAACATAAGAGAGAAAATTCAGTATCAAACACGAGTAACTTCTGTAAATTTTAATACTGAAAAAAATATTTGGACCGTTACTACCACAACTTCTTCAACTCAAATTGAAGAAGTTTACACTTGTAATATGTTGTTTGTTTGTACTGGATATTACAATTATAAAAATGGATATACTCCTGAATTTCCTGGAATAGAAAATTTTAAAGGACAAGTTATACATCCTCAACATTGGCCAGAAAATTTAAATTATACAAATAAAAAAGTAGTGGTGATAGGTAGTGGTGCAACTGCGGTTACCATAGTGCCAAAAATGGCAAAAGAAACTGCTAAAATTACCATGTTGCAAAGATCTCCAACATATGTTGGTGCTTTTCCCAATAAAGATAAAGTAGCCGCAATCTTAAAAAGCATCTTACCAAAAAAGACAGCCCATAAAGTTATTCGATTTAAGAATATAGTGATTCAAATTATTTTCTTCAACGTCTGTAGAAAATGGCCAAATACAATGAAAAAACTATTGGTAAAAGGTGTACAAAAACAACTAGGTGATATTCCTGCAAATCCTCATTTTTCACCAAATTATAAACCTTGGGATCAACGCTTTTGTGTGGCTCCAGATGGCGATTTATTTGAAACTTTAAAACAAGGTAAGGCAGATATTGTTACCGATCATATAGAAACATTTACAGAAAAAGGAATCAAAACAGCATCTGGTAAAGAATTAGAAGCTGATATTGTAATTAGCGCAACTGGATTAAAATTATTGGCTTTTGGTGGTGCAAAAATCTCTATTGACGACAACGAATTTGATATTTCTAAATCACTTACCTACAGAGGCTTAATGTTAAGCGGATTACCTAATTGTATTTTCTTTGCGGGTTATACCAATGCTTCTTGGACTTTAAAAAGTGATTTAACTAGTGAATACGCAAGTAGACTTCTAAAGTTTATGGACCAAAAGAATTATAAATATATGTTTCCAAAAGTGATTGGTGAAGATTTAGAGACGATTCCTTTGTTAAATTTAAACTCAGGATATATTCATAGATCAGAAAACGAATTCCCAAGACAAGGTTCTAAATTGCCTTGGCGTTTATATCAAAATTACTTTAGAGATTATAAAACTTTACGCATCAATAAATTGACAGACAAAGAATTACAGTTCAAATAAGAATGAATTAAATTCTCCAAGGTGGATTTTTTCGATTCATCCCAGCACTGTATAAAATAAGTTGATTTCCGTCTAAATCTTTCAATCTAGCTTCTCTCCAAAGCCAAGGCTGATCTGTTGGCAACAAATCAAACTGAAATCCTTTCTTTAGTAATTGCTCAACATAGTTATCTAAATTTTCTTCTTGAAAATACACCGAAATTCCATCACCTTTTGGTAATTCATCAACAACATGAATAGAGAATGTTGCATCTCCATCAGGTAATTCGAAACGGACATATCTAGGCTTAGCATCTACAATAAGATGCAAGCCTAGTTTTTGATAAAATTCTGTTGCCTTATTCACATCTAAAGATGGAATGGTTATCTGATTTAAAATCATACTATATTTTTTTCTTTATTGGTAACTCGCATTAATATCCACAAGCATAAAACGCCTATAAAGCCCAGAATAGTAATTAAACTCCAAGTATTTATCAAACCCAAAATTATCTATTAATTGCATCCCTGAATTATGACCAAAAATATGAGCAGCAGAGAAAGAAATACTATAAAAAGCCATGTATTCTCCTTGTTTTCCTTTTTTAGCTCTATCAATAACAAAAGCATTTGAGAATGGAAAAGCAATCATCTCTCCTATCGTCATCAATAACATTCCAATAACTAAAATCCCTACTGGAAAACTCCAAATCAACACTAAAAAACTTAATGCAGTCAAAAACAAGCCAACTAACATTAAAGCTGGTTTTGAATAGTTTACTTTTTCTAACCATTTAATTAAAGGCATTTCCAACACAAAAATGATAAATCCATTTAGGCCAAAAAGTAAACCTATCTCAAACTCTGACAAATGATACACATCTCTATAATACAATGGTATGGTAGAGAAATACTGCAAGAAAACAAAACCAAAAATGAACATGGCTATAAAGAAAATCCAAAAAGGTTTGTCTTTATAAATTGAAATTGGATTCTCAACTTTAACTTCATCCATAACTTTCGCTTTCTTAGGATGTAAAACTCGCATTAATAAAACTACTGCTAACAAACAAGTAACCCCATCTACCCAAAACAATCCTTGATATCCAATAGAAGTAATAATCAACCCTCCAACTGCTGGTCCTGCTGTAAATCCAAGGTTGATTGCTAAACGTATCAAAGTTACAGATCTTGTTTTGTTCTCTGGCTTACTATAAGCGCTTAATGCCACAAACATGGCGGGTCTAAAAGTATCTGCAACTAACATTACTAAGAAGATTCCTATACAAAATCCTAAAAGAGTTGACACATATTGTAAGGCAACAAATAGAATCCCTGTTAAGAACAAACTAATACTCATCACTTTGTAGTATCCAATTTTATCAGTCAGTTTTCCTCCTAACCAAGAACCTGCTACGGAGCCCACTCCAAAACAAGTCATAATCCAACCGACATTTTCTAAGGTAAAACCTAAGCTTTTTGTTAGATATAGAGATAAAAAAGGAATCACCATGGTACCTGCTCTGTTAATTAAGGTGATTAAAGCTAACCACCAAACTTCTTTAGAGAGGCCTCTAAAAGTATCTAGGTAATTAAAATAAAGTTTTTTCATTGTCTTGTTGTTTGGTTGATTGAATATTGATATAATATAAAAAGTCCAGCTAGATAGCCGGACTTTTTATATTGTTTGATTTTATATTGATATCATCAAAACACATAAATAGCACGGCCATGGACTTCTAAAATCCATTGCTTGCAATTATATGTATTGACGTTTCTCATTTTTAAATTTAAATTGATGCCGTAAAACTACATAAATTTTTGAAAAGAAAAACAAAAAATAAAATTGTTTCGTATTTTAGAGAAAACTTGAAATATGAAGAAAATAAAAACTGGTTATCTTATTGTTGGTGTTTTTGTCCTTTTATTGGGATTGTTATTTATGTCGAATTATTTAAAATCTAGTAATGAAACTCATCTAAATGAAAATGGAATTGAAACATTTGCTAAGATCACAAAGATTGATGTTAATAATTATAGAGCAAATGAAATGGACGGAACTTTCGTTGAAAACTATGTATTAACCTTTCAATTTTTGGTGAATGAAGAAACAATAGAAAGCATCAGAACCATCGAAAAAAAAGACTATGATGCATTCTTTAAACGAACTTTATTTGTGAATGATTCTGTTAAAATTTTATACGATGCTTTAGAACCAAAAAACAATCTAATAAAAAAGCTAAATTTACCTGAAAATTAATTCGATGAAAAAAATATGTATTCTTTTATTAGTTGTTGGGTTGTATTCTTGTAACTCTCAAAGTAAAAGACCTTTGATGGGTAAAACTGAATATCAGCAAAAATTAAATGCTCAATATAAAGACGCAACAAAATCACCATTAAAAAAGAAGGATTTAAGAAATTTTAAAGGCTTGGATTTTTTTGCAATTGATTCTTCATTTATTGTTATCGCTCAATTAAAAAGAACGCCAGACACTCCTTATTTGGCAATGGCAACAACCACAGAAAGAAAACCTTATTACAGAGAATACGGAACTTTATCCTTTACTTTAAAAGGAAAAGATCTTACACTAACTTTATATCAAAGCCTCGAAGAATATAATGATCCTAAATACAAAGATTATTTATTCTTGCCTTTTACAGATGAAACTAGTGGTGAGGGTTCTTATGGTGGTGGTCGCTATATGGATGTATTTGAAAGTACTATTAATTCGAATGATACTATAGAATTAAACTTTAACAACACCTACAATCCATATTGTGCTTATAATGAAAAGTATTCTTGCCCATTAACTCCAAGAAAAAATCATTTGGATGTTGCTATAAAAGCAGGAATTAAAGATTTTAAAAAATAGAGGTTGGTTGTTAAAAACTTACCTTTTTGGTTTAATGCTTTATATTCTATCAAGATTGATCCAATATTTTTATTGAAAGTTGATAGATCACTACAAATGAATTACTTTGTCAAATACATTCCTGCAAAAACGGCCAAAAAAGCAACCACAAAACTTGCAATGGTATAGAATGCAAAAGTTGCAAAATCCCCATTCTTTAAGAGTACATGATTTTCATATGCAAAGGTTGAAAAAGTTGTAAACCCTCCACAAAAACCTGTAGCCAATAATAAAGTTTGATTTTGACTTAAAGCTTCGTTTTTTGCAGCTAAGCCTAAAATAATTCCGATTAGTAAACTTCCAATAACGTTTGCTGTAAAGGTTCCTAATGGAAATCCACTTTCTGGATTGTTCAAAAATTTCCCAATCATATAACGAAGTACACTTCCAAAACCCCCACCAATAAATACTAATAAAAGTTGTTTCATTTGTTAGAGTTTTATCTCATCAGTATCGTTCCAATTCCATTTTCCTGTGACAGTTCCTTTACTCAATATCATGATACCTGGATTGGCTCTAATCATCGTTTTTAAAGTGGTTTCATCACAGAATAAAAAGTCAAATGGTAAGTTGTATTTATTCTGAATCAGAATTAAGTCATCCTCAAAAGATGCTGAAACTCCGTACACATTGTATCCTTTGGATATAGCTTTATCCGCTACTTTTTTAATGGCTACAAAACCTTCTTCATCAGATTTATCTGCATTGTAAACAATCACTAACATTACTTTATCCATTGCCAAAATCTGTGGAGCTAAATCGTTTTGTGTGTCTTCTAACATAAAATCGTGCACAGGTGGCAACTCATTTGGATCTTCAGGAAATTCCATCCCTTCTGGAATATTTTTACCAACAGCATAGGCTCTAAAGTCAATAATTGGCAAATGATTTAATACATGAAAAGTGATGTAAGAAAAACTTATCAAGCTAAGCAAAGTCAACGCAATCGTAATTTTCTTAGAAAAGATTTCTTTGATGTCTTTTACTCTTATCAATAACAATAAAATGAGTCCGATTAAGATTACATTTTTCCAGAAAGTTTCCCAAGGTGTTAATTTGATAGCATCTCCAAAGCATCCACAATCTGTCACTTTATTATAGTAAGCAGAATACCAGGTTAAGAATAAAAATAAGGTTGTTAGACCTAATAAACTCCAAACTGTAAGTTTCGATTTATATCCTAGTAACAGCATCACGCCTAACATAATTTCTGCAATAATCAACAGAATTGAAAATGGTAAAGCAAACGGAATTAAAAATTCTAGATTTAAAACACTTTCACCAAAGTATTCTTGAAATTTATATTGAGATCCGATTGGATCTACCAATTTAACAAAGCCAGAAAAGATAAACATGGCTCCTACAAATATTCTTGAAAGGTGAACTAATAATTTAATCATTGTTTTAATTTATTTAAAAAACTTCTTTATCATTTAAATTTATTCTTTTTTCATTGATAAAAAAGAACAAAAAAATTATTATTTTTTTGTGAAAAAAGGTTTAAAAACTTCTCGATACTTTTTTCTTCATTTCAATCAGAAAAACACTTGAAGTGACAAACTAATAAACGCTGCAACTTTGCTACTTTGAAACTCTTTTGACTCAGCAGCTTATTTAACTCATATGAATCATCGCAAAAACAGCGTAATTAATCATGTCTTGATAATTCGCATCAATGCCTTCAGACACTAAGGTTTTTCCTTTATTATCTTCAATTTGTTTTACGCGTAATAACTTTTGAATAATCAAATCTGTCAAAGAACTTACTCTCATATCTCTCCATGCTTCACCGTAATCATGATTTTTATTTTCCATCAAATCTTTGGTGATTTTCACATGCTTGTCATACAGATCTGTTGCTTCTTCAGTAGATAAATCCGGATTGTCAACAACACCTAATTCTAACTGAATTAGAGCCATCACTGAATAATTAATAATTCCTATAAACTCAGATTTCTCTCCTTCATCTACTTTACGAACCGTATTTTCTTGTAACTGACGAATACGTTGTGCTTTAATAAAAATTTGATCTGTTAAAGAAGGTAATCGTAAAATTCTCCATGCAGAACCATAATCGCTCATTTTCTTAATAAACAAACTTCTGCATTGGTCTACAATCGTATCGTATTGGTTAGAAGTATTTGGCATAAACAATATTAATTTCCGTAAATTTCGTTCAAATTTTATGAACTAAAAAATCTATCTAAGTTTAATGAAAAAAATTGTTGTTTTTTGTGGTTCTAGCCTCGGTTTTAATCCTGTTTATAAAGAAGCTGCTATTGAATTAGGAAACTATTTTGTGGCCAATGATATTACCTTAGTTTATGGTGGCGGAAAGATTGGAATGATGGGCATTTTATCTGAAACTATCTTAAATAATGGAGGAAAAGTAATAGGTGTGATTCCAGCTTTACTAGAACACGAAGAAGTTGTAAACTCTAATGTAACTGAATTAATTGTTACCAAAACAATGAGTCAACGAAAAGTGATTATGAGTCAGTTAGTTGATGGATATATATCTTTACCTGGCGGATTTGGAACCTTGGATGAACTTTTTGAAGGTTTAACTTTAGGACAATTACACATCGAACAAAAACCAAATGGTATTTTAAATGTAAATGGATATTTTGATCATACTTTACAGCAATTAGATGTAATGATAGCTGAAGGTTTTTTGAAACAAGAAAATAGAGACATGTTATTAGTTGATACTACCATAAGTGGATTGATGCGAAAAATGGATGGATATATTGCCCCAGCAAAAACACATGTTATTAATAAAGTAATCAAGCATGACCATTAATTGTAACGGCAGTTTAATCGATCTTTCTTCTCCAAAAGTGATGGGAATTTTAAATATTACCCCCGATTCTTTTTACGATGGTGGTAAATATAAAAATGAATGTGAGATACTTATACAGACTGAAAAAATGCTCTCAGATGGAGCAACATTTATAGATATTGGTGCATATTCCTCAAGACCTGGAGCAAAACATATCTCTGAAGAAGAAGAGTTGCAACGTATAATTCCTGTTGTAAAATTATTGATTGAAACGTTTCCTGAGATTCTAATTTCTATCGATACTTTTAGAAGCAAAGTTGCCAAAGAAACTGTAGCAATTGGTGCTGCTATAATCAATGATATTTCTGGTGGCAAGATGGATGAAAAGATGTTTAAAACTATTGCTGAACTTCAAGTTCCCTATATTTTAATGCACATGCAAGGAACTCCACAAAACATGCAGAAAAATCCAACTTACGAAAATATCACCAAAGAATTAATCTCTTTTTTTGCAGATCAAATCTTTCAACTGAAACAATTACAAGTAAAAGATGTGATTATTGATGTTGGTTTTGGCTTCGGAAAAACTATCGCACATAATTATCAATTATTAAAAGATTTAGCATTATTTAAAAGTTTAGACACACCCATTTTAGCAGGCATCTCTAGAAAATCAATGCTTTACAAACCTCTAAACTCTTCTGCTCAAGAAGCCTTAAACGCTACAACTTCTGCCAACACAATTGCCTTATTAAACGGCGCAAATATTTTACGTGTTCATGATGTAAAAGAAGCCGTTGAAGCAATAAAAATTGTGAATCTACTTAACTAATTTGTACATTTACACTAAACGCCACCTTATCTATGTTAGATTTTCTTGATTTTTCTTTTTTAGATGTCCTAGATATTCTTTTGGTAGCAATTCTACTCTACTATATTTATAAACTTTTAAAAGGAACAGTTGCTATCAATATTTTTATTGGTATTGCTTTTATTTTCTTGATTTGGAAAATGACTCAGATCTTAAAGATGGAAATGCTAAGTAATATTTTAGGCTACTTATTAAGTGGAGGAGTTATTGCTTTGATTATCGTTTTTCAGCAAGAAATTAGAAAGTTTTTGTTAATGATTGGAACTACCAATTTTGCGTCTAGAAGAAATTTCTTGAAACAACTTAAATTTTTAAAATCAGAAATTGCCACAGAAACTGATGTCGATACTTTATTAAATGCTTGTAAAAAAATGTCTAAAACTAAAACTGGTGCACTCATCGTTTTAGAAAGAACGAATAGTTTAGATTTTTTAATAAATACTGGTGATGCTATGAATGCAGAAATGAACGAGGTGTTATTAGAAAGTATTTTCTACAAGAACAGTCCACTTCATGATGGAGCAACCATTATTAGAGATAATTTTGTTGTAGCAACTCGAGTTGTCTTACCCGTTTCAAATAGCATTAATATACCTTCAAGATTCGGTCTAAGACATAGAGCAGCTTTTGGGGTTTCAGAAAAAACAGATGCTATTTGTTTATTAGTTTCTGAAGAAACTGGAGAAATCTCCTATATAAAAGATGGAGGTTTTGAGTTGTTTACAGATTATAATGATTTGGTTGAAAAATTAAGACACGATACTCAATAACTTTTATATGGAATGTAAAAATTGCAAAAATTCTCTTAGAGATATAGATGGATTTTGTTCTAGTTGTGGAGCTAGAATTATAGATGAACGTATTTCACTTCGGTTTTTATTCAATGAGTTTTTGGATAAAGTTTTAAGTGTAGATAATAAATTACTAAAAACTTTTCTTCACTTATTTAAAAAACCTGAGGTTGTTATTGATGGTTTTATAAATGGTGTTCGGAAAAAATATTATAATCCTGTTAGTTATTTATTAGTCTCCATCACATTAAGTGGAATTTATCTTTATTTTTTAAAAGATGTTGCTTTTGAAGCCATAGGCGCAAGTTCGGATCCAAATAATCCGTTCGCCAATGAAGAATTCATGAAAAACATTTTTAATTTCACTGCAGATTATCAGGCTTTATTTACAGTTGCAAATATTCCTGTTTATGGTTTTATTTCTTGGTTGGTTTTTTTTAATAAGAAAAAATATAACTTCTATGAACATTTGATTATCTACTTATATGCTGCTTCACAAACAGCAGTTTTAAGTTTTTTAATTGTTGTTCCTTTTTATTTTATTGATAAAGAAATTAGTGGCATTCTTACCTTAGTCATGAGTGTTTTTACTTTGGTATATTTTGCCTATGTTTTAGTTCGCTTGTTTAAACTTACTTTTTTTCAATTAATAATTAAGACCATCTATTTCACATTTTTATCAATTATTATTCTCCTTTTTATAGGTATTTTAATGAATGTAGTGATGATGATGTACATGGGGCCAGAAAATTATTTAAAACAATTTAAACCACCAAATACTAATGATTCGATTCAAAAAATTGAAAAATTAGATAATACTAAGGTTCTTCAGAAAAAAGATACAATTAAGAAGCTAGTTCTAGACTAAACTGCTTATCATATAAGTTTTTATAATAACCCTCTTTTTTCTTGAGCAATTCTTTGTGGGTACCTTCTTCAACTATCATTCCTTTATCCATTACGATAATTTTATCGGCTTGCTTAATGGTTGCTAGTCTATGAGCAATAACAATAGATGTTCTGCCTTTTGTAATTTTATCAGTCGCATACTGAATCATTTGTTCTGAATGAGAATCTACAGAAGATGTCGCTTCATCTAAAATTAATATTCTAGGTTTGCTTACATACGCTCTTAAAAAGGCAATTAATTGTCTTTGCCCAGAAGAAAGCATCACTCCTCTTTCTTTTACGTTATAATGATATCCCCCCGGAAGTGTCATGATAAAATCATCAATACCAATTTCAACAGCAGCTTTTTTAACTTCTTCTAGAGTAATCTCATTATTTTTTAATGTGATATTATTATAGATAGAATCTGAAAACAAGAAAACATCCTGTAAAACAATCGCAATTTGATTTCTTAAGGAAGCTAATTCATATTCGTCTATAGGAATATTATCTACTGAAATAACACCACTATCAATCTCATAAAAACGATTAATCAAATTAATAATCGTTGATTTCCCTGCTCCTGTTGCTCCAACTATTGCAATAGTTTGACCTTGTTTAACATCTAGAGAAACACCTTTTAATACCTCTTCTCCCTTGATATAACTAAATCTTACATTATCAAAATTGATATCACCTTGAATGTTTAAAGCTTTGGTTGTTCCTTCTTTACTGATAAAACTTTGTGTGTCAATCACTTTAAAAACACGCTCACCAGCTACAATTCCCATTTGTAATTGATTGAATTTATCTGCAATCTGACGTAAGGGTCTGAATAACATTTGGGACATTTTTATAAAAGCTATGACAGCTCCAACGGTAGTAAATCCTTCTAATATTTGATATCCTCCATACCATACAATTAATCCAACTGCTATCGATGATAATATCTCTGCGATCGGGAAAAAGATAGAATAATACCAAACCGTTTTTACATGTGCTTTTTTGTGTTTATTGTTTATTTCTTTAAAGTTTTCATATTCTATTTGTTCTCTACTAAAAAGCTGAACAATTTTCATTCCTGTAATTCTCTCTTGAACAAAGCCATTTAAATTTGCCACCTGATTTCTAACATCTTGAAAAGTAGCTTTAATAGCAACTTGAAAAACTTTAGTTGCATAAACTAATACTGGCAAAACAGCCAAAGCAATCAATGCTAAACGCCAATTCATTACAAACATTACCACAATGACTACTAACATTTTTAAAATGTCACTTACAATCATAAAGACACCTTGTGTAAAAAAGTTAGCAATCGTTTCAATATCGGAAACCACTCTAGTAACTAATCTACCTACAGAAGTATTATCAAAATAAGACATTTTAAAACTTTGTATGTGTCTAAAAGTTTTCGCCCTAATATCTCTAATAATATGCTGACCCACCCAATTTGCGTAATAAATAAACAAGAATTGTAAGATGACTTCTGCAAAAATTAAGGCTAATAATATTTGAATGTAATAGATAAGGTTCTCTATATCTTGATTATTGACAAAATCATTAATAGTTTCTCCTATAATATATGGAGTTATCGCTGCTACTAATGCAAGTGTAATTGTAGAGATTGCTGCAATAGAAAACTTGAGTTTATAGCTTTTAGCAAAACTCATTAATCTTGTAAAAATTTTTATATCAAAGGCGTTACCTGATACTTTTTCTGACATTACTAGTATTTGATTTTTGTTAAAAATAATCCTTGTGCTGGCACTGATAAACCTGCTTCACTTCTCTTTTTACTTTCAATAATTTGTCTAAAATCTTGAATAGATTTTTTACCGAGTCCAACTTCAATTAAAGTCCCAACTATAGCTCTCACCATATTTCTTAGAAATCTGTTTGCTGTAATATAGAATATTAAGTTTTCTCCTTCTTGTTTCCAAACTGCTTTAGTTATTTTACAATTAAAAGTTTTAACATCTGTTTTCACTTTTGAAAAACTTTCAAAGTCTTCATATTCCAATAAAATTGAAGCAGCTTCATTCATCTTTTCAAGATTTAACTCTTTTTGATGAAATTGCCATGTAGTATCTAATAAAAATGGATTTCTACCTAAGTAAATTCGATATTCATAACTTCTGTTAATCGCGTCAAATCGAGCGTGCTTATCATCTAAAACATTCTTTAAAGAATGGATTACAATCTCATTCGGTAGAATTGAATTAAACTTATAAATATACTCATCAGATAAATTACTCAAGGTGTCAAAATGAGCAAACATTTGACTTGCATGAACTCCAGCATCAGTTCTTCCGGCTCCAACCACCTGAATTTCTTCTTGAAGAATTGTAGAAATTGCTTTGTTAATTTCTTCTTGTACAGAAGTAGCATCAGGCTGTATCTGCCAGCCATGATAGTTTGTTCCTTTGTACGACAACTCTATAAAATATCTCAAAAAAATGATGCTTTAATGACTATCAAAATTAAGGAATTTATTTTGTTATTTGTACTTTCGTTCTGTGAAGAAAATCTTATTACTTTCAGACACTCATGGATATATAGATGACCAAATTTTAAAGTTTGTAAAACAGGCAGATGAAGTTTGGCATGCTGGAGATATTGGTAATCTTGAAGTTACAGATACTATTAATAAACTTAAACCGCTTAGAGCTGTATATGGTAATATTGATAATAAAGATGCACGATTACAATTTCCTTTAGATAATAAATTTAGAGTAGAAGATGTGACTGTTTGGATGACTCATATTGGAGGGTATCCTAATAGGTACAATTCAAGAATTAAAGAAGAGCTGAAAAATATAAAGCCAAAAATTTTCATAAGTGGGCATTCTCATATTTTGAAAGTTCAGTATGATAAAAAATTGGGGTTATTGCATTTAAATCCAGGAGCTGCTGGAAAACACGGGTTTCACAAAATAAGAACTATGCTACGATTTGATTTAGAAAGTGGAGAAATAAAAAATATGGAAATCATAGAATTAGCTACACGAGCTTAGTCAATACTTTATCACAAACCGGAAGTTCAATATTGATACATGTTCCTTTTCCTTTACTGGTTTCTATGATAAACTTTCCTTCCATCATATGGATTCTAGCATCTATTTGATTGATCCCTAAACCATCTTTTTCTGGGATAAGTGATTTATCAAAACCATTACCATTATCTTTTATCTCTAGTATTATTTTTTTATTCTTTTCTATTAAACTAATACTTGCGTGTGAGGCATTACTATGTTTTAAAATATTATTCACAAACTCTTGAATGATATTATAGAGTTTTATCTCAAAACCTTGATCATATCTTTTAATATATTTTGTTTCTATATCTATTTGCAACTGCGAATTAGAGTATTTTTCTGCCATATCTTTAATTGCATAACTCAATCCAAATTTTAAAAGAATAGAAGAAACTAAAGTATGTGATAAGTCTCTTATTTTTTGAGAAGCTTCGTTGATAATACTCTGCGACTTATCTACTTCTATAGGTGTAGAACCATTAAATTGTTTTTTACACGCTTGTAAATGCAAATTAGCAGAAGATAGTAATGCACTGACACTATCATGTAAGGTTTCTGCAATTTCTTTACGCTCAGATTCTTTACCATCTAGGGTTGCGTTTAGTATTCTAATTTGAGACTCTGATTTAATTTTCTCCAAACGTTGTTGTTGCAATAAATCTTGTTTTGAAAGCTCTAAACCTAAATTCTTTTGGCGAAGCTTGTATTGATTTAAGAGGAAAATTAAAAGTACGATAATAGAAAAACCACTAATTCCGATAATCCAAGTAAGATCTTGTGCTTTTTGTTTTTGATATAGTACTTTTTGTCTTTTTATTTCTTCTTGTAGAACACCTTCTTTTATTCCATTTTCATAATTCTTATTAGCATAAATTTCAGCTACTTTTTTTTCATTGAGGCTTTCTTCAAGCTTCCTGTATAATTCCCAAGAAGATTCTTGTTGTTCATATGCACGATAATCTTTTAATAAATAACTAGAATAAGCCAAGTTATAATATAGACCCGCTTTTATTTCATCCGCTTTTTCTCCCTTTATTTTTTCTAAAGCCTCTAGTCCTTTTTTTAAATATTTTTTGGAAGTTTCATAATCTTTCTTAAAAAACTGAATGTTAGAAAGTGTATTATACCCACTAGCAATTAAAAGTTGATCTCCTTGTCTTTCTTTTATTTCTAAGGATTTTAAAGCAAATTCTTCTGCTTTATCAAATATTTGTTCCCTCATATAAAAGCCAGATAGATTATTAAAAACTCTTGCTTTTAATAATTCTACATCTCCTTTAAATGATTTTGAATTTTGTACTTTTTCATAATAGTAGAGAGTACTATCTTTATAAATAGTAGTTTTAACACTATCTTTTACTTCTAACTTCTCGTCAAATAAACGATGATACGATTTTCCAATATTGAAGTTGTTTTCTAAATAATTATAGTTTTGATCTAATGGAGATTTTTTATCATTAAGAGAATCGTTTAATTCAATTTGACTAATAAAGCCTTTCAGACTTGTTTTAAAATAAGTTATAGCTTTTTCGTAGGACTTCGTTTCATGCCAAATTTTACCTACTAAATAATTAGTTTTTGATATTAAATCGAGATCTTTTTCATTTTTTGCAATTTCTAAAAGATCTAATGCTTTGTTTAAAGCTGGTGAATAATTTTTTCTTTGATATAGACTATCGGATTCCACATATAAAGAATCCATTTGTTTTTTTGAAAATAATAACTCAGAGTCTGATTTATTTAAACCAGACTCTGAGTTACAACTTACATTCAAACTTACTATAGTTAAGAATATAAGTTTAAAATATTTTTTCAAATTTATTTTCAAATCAAAATTATAATTTGATTTTTAGTCAAAAATTATTACTGGTTTCTTTTTTGGTACATACCTAGATTCTGTCGTATTATTAACAAAAGCAATCTCCATCGATTCGTTTTCAGCCTTAACAAAGTTATTTACAAAATCTGACTCAGTCGCTTCTCCTGGAGTTAAATGAATTTCATAAACATTGTTATCGGCATCAAAAATATAATCTACAGAAACACCTTCGTTAACTTTAAAATCTAAGGTAAAAGTACCATCATTATTTGTTGTAACACTATAGGAGTTTAAATATCCTAAATCAGTATCATCTTCAGATCTACTAGCCTTAATCTCTTCATCTAAAACAGTAATAGAATATTTTTTATCTTTTTCTGTATCGTTAAAACTAATTCTTAGCTCTCCATCCTTAAGAGCGACACCTTCATTATTGATTGATCTAGATACATTCTCAGACGAATATAAGTAAATATTACTAGTATTGGTTTTAGCATCCAAAACATTATCTGATGCTGCACCATTGTTTAATTGATAATCTAGGGAGTAATCTCCGCTAGTGCTTTTATTTAACGTAAAAGATTTTAATAAGTCTTGAGCTGTTGGTTCCTCTAAAAATGTTGAATTCTCTTGTGTACAAGAAGATAAACCCACTGTGATAAGTAATAAGGTAATTAAGCTAAATTTTTTCATGATAAGAAGTTTTAATAAATTGGAAAATTGATTTTTATATTTATTTTAATAATAGACTAAACAAAGTATACAGTAATTATATAATAGAGGTTGGGGGATCATTATTCTCTTTAATTTTAGGGGGTTGTTTAATGGATAAGAGAATTTTTAAATTATATAATTTTATTTTTTACTGCATACATTGCTAAGCCTACTGCATTTTTAACATTTGTTTTCTTTAATAAACTTTTTCTATACGTGTCTACTGTACTTTGACTAATATTTAATAAGTCTGCTATTTCAGGGGAACTGTATTCTTGCGCTATCAACTTTAATACTTCAACTTCTCTGTCTGTTAAGCTGTGGGCTATAGTACTTTCTGGTCTTTCACCAGCTTTAACTTTTTGCCCTGTATATAGTTTTAAAAGATTGTTCTTAATGGCATCACTAAAATATTGTTCGCCCTCATGAACTGCTTTTATTGCATTAATAATATGCTCTCCTGCACTATCTTTAGATAAGAAACCGCTAGCTCCTAGAGATAACATTTCTTCTACTAATTTTACATCATCATAACTAGAAAGAATAATAACTTTGAGATTGATTTTCTTGAGTTTAAAAAATTTCAAAACTTCAATACCATCATAATGAGGCATATTAATATCTAATATTAAAATATCAGCCTTATGTTTCTCAGCCCAGTCAATAACTTCTTTACCAGTTAGTGAGTAACCTTCTATTTCTATATCATCATCTGTATTAATCACTGCTATAATACCTTCTATAAGTATTTTGTGATCATCAGCGACGTGAACTTGAATCTTTTCTTTCATTCTACTTTACAAATATAGGTAGGTGTTTTACTTATCACAATACCTTAAATTAGGGAAATTTTCTTCTCCCCATAAATGGGGAGATACCTCACTATTTATAGTGATGTATCTTTTCTTTAAAATAATGTGTAAATATAAAAAAACCAGAGGGTTAGCTCTGGTTTATCGCACTAAATATACTAAGATGTTAGGTCTATCGCAATCTATCTACAGATTTTACGAGATCTTCATCCTTCTTAATTGCTTTATTTGCTATAACAGAAAGCAAAATAACAACAGTTGGTATAAACATCCCAATACCTTTCTCAGAAGAAACTTCTCCAGGTAAGTTTAGAGATAAATAAATCAATATTCCTAATAAAAAAAGATTGATCAAAATAATAATACGCCCAAGTACAAACTGAAGTTGTCTTTTTCTAAATTGAAAAATTGAAACTATTGCAACAAAAGCGGATAGAATAAAAAGCAAAGGAACTAGTTTTGATAAGGTTTCTTCATTAGAAAATAAATCATATGCAAATACTTTATTATTAGCAACTTCCCATAGTTTAAAAATAAAAATAAACCCAACAGAAAGAATGGCTATTAATAATAAATATATTGATTGTATTCTTTGTATCATTCTATTGTAACGAAGAACAAAATTATGACTTTCTTTTTTAAAAAGAAACATAAACATTTAAAATAATTGCATATATTTGCTGTAACAACCACTCTAATACTGTTGTATAGTACTTTATACAATCTATATAAAATCAAAAAACTTAACAAAATTCTTAACATACTTAAGAATCCTAATTTAATTTAACTTACATGTTCGAAATTTCAGAACTAAAAGCAAAAACACTTGCTGATTTACAGCAAATTGCTAAATCTATTGGCTTAACTAAAACTAGTCAATTAAACAAGCTAGATCTTGTATATCAAATCTTAGACATACAAGCTGCTAATCCTACAAAGACAGAAAATCCAAGTAGTGAAAAACCTAAAACCGAGAAGCCAAAAAGAAAAAGACTTGTGAAAAAAGCTGTTTCTGAAAATAATGAGACTCCTCTTGTCAAAAAAACTGAAGATTCTCCAATAATTTCTAATGAAGATAAAGTAGTAGAAAAGATTGAGGAAAAAGTTATTGAGAAAAAAGCTCCAGTGCATCAGAATAAGAAGCCAATCCATAAGTCTAAAAAACCTGAAGTAAATTCTTCAGAAAAAAACACAAGTGATAACAACTCATCTTCGGATGATAAAAATTCACAGCCTAGACCTAAAGCTCAGCAAAATAGAAATAGAAATCAAAATTCTAATTCTACAAGAGATCAGAAGAACCAAAATCAACACAATCCAAAAAATGGAAATAAGTATAAAGATCCTGATTTTGAATTCGACGGGATTATTGAAAGTGAAGGTGTTTTAGAAATGATGCCTGATGGTTATGGTTTTTTACGATCTTCGGATTATAACTACTTATCATCTCCAGATGATATTTATGTTTCTCAATCTCAAATAAAATTATTTGGTTTAAAAACTGGTGATACGGTCAGAGGTAATGTTAGGCCGCCAAAAGAAGGCGAAAAGTATTTTCCTTTAATTAGAGTTTCTAAAATAAATGGTTTAAATCCAAATATTGTTAGAGATCGTGTTTCTTTTGAACATTTAACTCCTCTTTTTCCTGAGCAAAAATTTAATTTAGCTGAAAAAGGAAGTTCATTATCTACAAGAATTATCGACTTATTCTCTCCAATTGGAAAAGGACAGCGTGGTATGATTGTAGCGCAGCCAAAAACTGGTAAAACGATGTTATTAAAGGATGTGGCAAATGCTATTGCTGCAAATCATCCAGAAGTATATCAGATTGTTTTATTGATAGATGAAAGACCTGAAGAAGTAACAGACATGCAGCGTAGTGTTCGTGGAGAGGTTGTTGCCTCTACTTTTGACGAACCTGCAGATAAACATGTTAGAGTTGCTAATATTGTCTTAGAAAAGGCAAAGCGTCTTGTAGAGTGTGGACATGATGTTGTCATCTTATTAGATTCGATAACTCGTTTAGCTAGAGCCTACAATACTGTAGCTCCGGCTTCTGGTAAAATTTTATCAGGTGGTATTGATGCAAATGCTTTGCACAAACCGAAACGTTTCTTTGGTGCAGCTAGAAATATAGAAAATGGTGGTTCATTAACTATTATTGCTACAGCGCTTACTGAAACTGGCTCAAAAATGGATGAAGTTATTTTTGAAGAATTTAAAGGTACTGGTAATATGGAGTTACAGTTAGATAGAAATATCTCTAACAGACGTATTTACCCAGCAATTGACTTAATTAAATCTAGTACACGAAGAGACGACCTTTTATTGGATGCTAAAAATGTACAACGTATGTGGGTCTTAAGAAAATATCTTGCTGACATGAATCCTATTGAAGCGATGGAGTTTATAAATGATAAAGTGAAGTTCTCTAAAAACAACGAAGAGTTTTTAATCTCTATGAACGGATAAAAACTTTTAAATATTAAATAAAAAGCCTCGACAATGTCGAGGCTTTTTTTATATCTATAAGAGAAACACTAATAAACTACTGAACTCCATGAAAGGCAGCTCTAGCATCTTCCACTTGAGAGGTTTTCTTTAATGCTTCAAATATTTTTGAAATACTAGCCTTTCTATCTTCAGAAATAACCTTTCTGTAAACCTCGTAATTTGGCAAAACAACTGCTTTATCTTTCTTATTTACGACAAAAGCATATACACCTCTATCACCTGCAACTTTATTGTAAAATTGATTTTCTTTTGCTCTTTGCATTGCTCCAACTATTTTTGGCTCAAAACCAACTCCTGTTATGGACGGAGACTTTAAAGATACATTATCTGCCTTTTTTATAACAACATTATTAGCTGTCGCAATATCATTTAATGAAGAACCAACCATTTTTTCCTTGATTAGTTCAGCTTTTTTATCATTCATTAAAATTGGCATTACTCTGTTGAATGCTTTTGAAGAACTTAGAAGACCTTCTTTTGTTTTACCTGTTAGTATCGCAACAACATATCCTTTGTCTATGTCAAATCTCTGAACATCACCAACTTTAGTGTCTCTACCAAAAGACCAGGTTACAATTGGTCTTTGGGTTGCTGGAAGACCTGGAACTTTATCGTCCATAATCTTTAACCCAATAGCTGGTTTAGTTTGATAATTAGAATTTCTTGCAACATCATAAAAATTACTTTCTTTTGATGCTAAATCTAACGCAAACTGCTCAGCGCTTTGAAAAACAGCATTTTCAGTATCTAAAGAAGGAATAATTTCTCTTCCGAAAGTAATCATTTTAACTACTTTTTGCTTGTTCTTTTGATCGTCTATTCTAATAACATGAAAACCAAACTTAGATTTAACTACTCCAATTTTACCAACTTTGTTATCAAACATAAATTCAGCTAAATCAACATCAAATCTAGTAGAATTAAAAGATTGATTATGTCTATTCCATCCTATATCCCCACCTTTATCTTTACTTGGATCTGTATTAATTTTACTTGCAATATCAGCAAATTTCTTTTTGTTGTTTCTAACAAGCTTGTATATACTATCTATAGAAATTTTAGCTTGCTCTTCTGTTATTGTAGTTTCTGGTGTAGCTCCTAAAGAACCAACATATGGAATAAAAATACTACTTGCTTTAACAGAGTCTGGTCTTGAAAAAGTAGCGGTTAATTTAGAAATCTTAAAATAATTACTATCTTCATAAGGCCCAAAAGTATCATTAACATTTCCTTCAATAGCTGCTTCTGATATAACTAGAGGTAGTTCATTTTTCATTAAATAAACTTCCTGCATTGGTATGTCAGATATATTCTCTTCAAAAAATAGATTATAATCTGTTGTGTTTTTTAATCCTTGAATTGTAATTTCTTGTGCTGTGGCTTTATTTAAATCTTGTCTATCTTCTAAAAAAGATGCTACCTTGTTTTTTATAGCTTCTTTATCACTTTCTGTTGCTAAAATATCAAATTTCACATAAGAAATATCTCTTGTTGCGTCAACTTCAAATTGAGTTGGATTCTTTTTGATATATGCATCTACTTCAGCCTTCGTTACTGTTACCAAACTATCTGGAATTGAAGAATATGGAATATTAACAAGATCTGCACTTACTAGATTGTTATCTTCTTCATATTGATATTGACCTTCTTTCAAAGAAGCTCCCAAACCAGCCTTGATTAAGTTATCGTAGGTATCTCTTTTTAAACTAACGCCTACTTCACTAATATAATTACTCCAAGCAGTCCAAAGACCTTGATCTTCACTTTCTTGCGTATCCTTTAAAAACTGCATGAATTTATCTTTATCAAATAAACCCAGCTCATTTAAAAATTGAGGATTTCCTTGTATTGATGGCGAATTAATAATACTATTAATAACATCAGATTCACCGATAGTTACACCTGCATCTTCTAATTGTTTAGTGTATATTTTTTCTTTTAAAATATTTTCCCAAACAGTTTTAGCAGCTTGCATATCTGAGACTCTACCATTAGTTCTTGTTTTATAAGTTTCTAACGCCTGAGCATATTCTTGCCTTGAGATTGATTCTCCGTCTACCTCTCCAACTTCGTTTATCTTAGTAGAATCAAAGAAATCTGATAATGTTGATGGATCTAACACAAATGCAAATAAAGCTAAACCAATAACCGCGATTAAAGCGATAGAACGATCTCTTATTTTTGATAAAATTGCCATAAAATCAATAATTTATTTTTGAATGGGCGAATATACAATTTGCCACTTAAATAAGCAACCAGAAACCCTAGTATTTAATGTAAATTTTAAAGAAAATTGGAGTTATTAATTTTCTTCATTGTCTATAATTTTTAAATGGATTTCATCAATTTTTGAAGAACTCACATTTAATATCGTAATTCTGTAATTTAAGATATTTAATACCTCGTTGTTTTCTGGTATATTTTCAGTGTAATCTATTATAAAACCACCTAAAGTTTCGTAGGCTTCTTCCTTTGGAAACCCAAGATTATATTCTTCATTTAAATAATCAATCTCTAACCTGGCTGATAGTTTAAATTCTGTTTCGCTAATTTTTTCATCTGTAAGCTCTTGAACATCATGCTCGTCTTCTATTTCCCCAAAAAGTTCCTCTACTACATCTTCAACAGTAATAATACCTGAAGTCCCACCATACTCATCAACAACAACTGCGATACTTTTTCTTTTTTTCATTAAACTGTTTAAAATGTCGTTAATCATCATAGATTCTGGAACTATTTCAACAGGTAATAATATTGATTTAATTGTCTTGGGCTTTTTAAACAACTCGAAAGCATTTACATATCCAATAATATCATCTAACGAGTTTTTATAGACTAAAATCTTAGAATAACCGCTACTGATAAAAAATTCGCTCAACTTACTCACTTTTTCGTGAATTTCAATCGCTAAAATTTCAGTTCTAGGAACCATAATTTCTCTAGCTTTGACTTTTTGAAATTCTAAGGCATTTTGAAATATTTGGATCTCAGAATCTAACTCATCATCATTTCCATTACCTGTTTCTAATTGTTCAGAAATATAATTCCCTAACTCTTCTTTACTAAATTCTGTTTGTCGCTGATCTTTGTCTGTGCTAAAAAATAGTTTGAGAAAAAAATCTGAAATACCATTGATTAACGAAGAGAAAAAGTAAAGAACTAAATAAAAAAAATAGGCTGGTAGTGTAAAAATTTTCAGTGTCTCATTAGCATACACTCTAAAAATTGCTTTTGGAAGAAACTCAGCGGTAACAAGTATGATAATAGTTGAAATACATGTCTGAATAAAGAGTATAGAGAATTCATTAAAACTATTAATAGGAAGAAAATTTACGATTACCTTTCCCATAAAGTAACTGTAAATAACCAACGAAATATTATTACCAACAAGCATGGTGGTAATAAACTTAGATGATTTATGAGTTAGTTTACTTAAGATATTAGGAATAAAACCTGCTCGTTTTTTTTCTAATTCAATATGAAGTTTGTTTGCAGAAACAAAGGCAATCTCCATTCCAGAAAAAAATGCTGATAAAATAATAGATATCAGAATGATGATGATATCAATCTCCATTTACAATTGATTTCTCTTCTCTATTTTTTTTCTAAAGTGTCTTTTCAAGAAGAATATTAATATGATAAAGATAGAAAAACCAAACATAAATAATGCCTTTTGTTGATCGTCTTTCCATTGAAGAATTGCTTCAACTAAAAAAATAGCTCCAACAACTAAGTATCCGTATTGTAAAAATTTCCAGAGTTTATTCATAATTCGTCTTCGTTTGTTAAAATATTTCCATTTGTTTTCTTAGCAACATATTTTTTTAAATTCTCCATCGATTCAAAACCAACACCACTAATCGTATCGTTAAGTGTCATCAATACAAATTCTTGTTCAGTGAAAAAATATTTATTCTTTTGATCCCAAAACAATTGACTCGTTTCTAATCTTGATACATCTGTATGATTTATGACTACAACATTTCCTTTAAGTTCAGAAATAGATGTTTTAGAGTATGACAAAGCGTAATCTCCTATAACAGTCACAGAATCTTTTCCGTTATTTTCAAAATTGATAATTTTTATTCCTTCAGGAAACTCATTATAAGGGTGATTTTTTCGATTGCTAAAATCATTTAAAATTGGAGTAATTAATTTTGATGTAATTCTTCCAGAATCTTTATAAATATGATATGCATCTTTAGCAACAGCAATTGGAAGGTTTTGTTCTGCTAAAAAATCTCTAACAGCTTTTGAATCATTGGTGCAAGAAAAAAGCATTGCTGTAAAAAAAGATACAGCAATGCTTTTATATGTTATTTTAATAGTCGCTAACATTATTTTCCTTCAGGAATCTTAACGGTCTCTCCTATCCAACATTTTACCTGATAAGAATCTCCAACTTTAACACCTTCTGTAAAAATAACCTTCTTTGAAGGAAAATTACCTTTATAATTGTTAATATATTTTTTTGCTAAAGAACTGATACTTGGGTCAACTCTAGCGGCTTTTACTGCCATATTGTATGCAGGAACGTACGCCATTCTTATTTCAAATTCATTTGTACCACATTGGTTTACTGAAGTTGCATATAAATTAGCGATAAACAAATATGCTCTTCCCATATTAGGGTTTAAAGCTATAGCTTCTCTTGCTAATTGTCTCGCTTTTGACTTCTGACCTTTTTTCTTAGCAGACTGAGCAAATTTTAATTTATAATTAGCTCTCTTTATTGGATCTGTCTCTAATTCAAATGCCTTCATTCTCATTTTCTCTGCCCCAGACTCATCACCTTTATCTGATAATACTCTAGCTACAAATGTATATGCATCTGAAGAAGGATCAGCTTCAGCATATGCAATGGCTAATTTCTCGAACAAAGGATCATCTGTACATTCTTTATTGAACATTCTTGAAACTGACCTTTTTAACCATTTGGCATTTGATTTATTCATTTCAAAATCTCTAGTGAAGATTGGAATTAGACGATCACAAGTAGATAATTCTACAATAATATTGTCTAAACCTCCTTCAACTTGTCCAAGTGCGCTTGAGTTAATTGTATAAGCTCTTAAATTTCTTGATTCTCTTTTATCTAATTCTTCTCCAGCTTCTTTTTTCTTATTTAACGGAGCTAATTTTTTAGCATAATCCGCTAGTTTTTCACTTACAGATTCTAAAACATCATCATAAGTATCAAATACCTTTTGAGGATCAGAATCTTTAAATTTATCTGTAACTCCTTGGAAATATCTATAGATGTTTTTTACACCCATTCTTGTTGGATCTAACTTATATGCTTTTTCTAAATACACAAAGACTTCATCATCAGTAGCTAATTTGTTTTCAGATAAAAAAGAAGCATAATCACTATGTACTTTTGCAGGATCATTTTTTGGATAATGCTCTAACCTCTGAGTATAAACTCTTTTAACTAATGCTGCAGCTTCTACTTTATCAGTTGCATTTTTGAATCTAGCTTCTGTTAATTTATCCCCCAATTTATAAATATTGATAGATAATGTTGGACAATTATCCATTAAGTATATCCAATTAGGATATGCATCATCATATTTTTTAGATTGATAATCTCCTTTAAAAAGGTTGTATTTAATAGTACATTCTTGCTGAGTTGCCTGTGCATTTATAACATTTAACCCTAAAAAAAGAAATAGGCTGGCAAATAAAATAATTTGTTTCTTCATTTTTAATAGTATTTGTTAATCAATAATTCGTTTTTTAAACCATTTGTCATTAAGTGATAAACTTAATCGCAAATTAAAATATTTTTCTTCAAGTAATCCGTTTGTCGTAGTTCCTTTCTTTCCATACTCAAATCCTATATTTAAATTAGATAATCGGTTTCCTAGTGGTAAACCTAATCCAAAAGATATGCCAAAGTCATTTATATCTGTAAAAGTATTAGACCCAGGCGTTCCATTTATTTGCAATCCTAACTTTTCAAACTTAACTCCAGCCCTATAGGTAACTCTTTGCCAATAGCCAGAAATTGAGTTAAATTTAGGGATATAAAATCCACCGGCAGAAATTCTATTAGATTGACCATATTGAAAACTTTGAGCCGTATTATCTAAATAACCTGTTGGTAAAAGAGCATCTTGCAGTTTATAATCTAAACCTGCAAACCATTTATCTTTTTTACCTAAACCAACTCCAATTACAGTCTCTGTTGGTCTTTCTAAATTACCTCTTAATGCTCCCGAGAAAATAGTATCTCTTGGGGCTTCGAAACCTGAAGATCCTATTGATAAAGAATATAAATCTTCTCTACCTGTAGCTTTTAAATTATTACTTAATTTAAAAGAAGCTCCAACATGTAAATTTAAATCATCCTTCACTTCTGTTTTGTATTGCACTCCAACTTTTACTGAGGCTCCTCTAATATTAGAATCTTCAACATTTTTACTCCCTAAAGCAACACCTTCTCTAATATTTAATACATTGTTCTGAATGTTTCCGAAAAGAAAATCTGCTTCAAAACCAACAGAAAAGCCTTTAAAAAGTTTCAATCCAAAACCTCCATAAACTCTATTTACATCTCCTGTTCCAGAAAACTGAGTAATGTCAATTGGATCACCATCAACATTATTTATTGTATTAATCAATGAATAACCAACGGATGATGTTGGTTGCATACCAAAAACTACCGCCATGTTTTCACTAACTGGGAAAGCAAAACTAAAATAACTTAAATTAGTTGAATTGGATGTTTGATTAGTGGTTGCATCTTGCACAGTTAATCGGTTGTTCAAGATTCCAAACACATAGGTTGCAAATTTTAATTCCGATAATGAAGCTGGATTGATAAAGTTTAAATATCTATCACTTGAATAAGCTGCCCCAATACTACCCATGCTTATTTGTTCTACTGTTCTTGTACCAAATTCTTCACCAACTCCAAAATATGAATATGGAGATGACGTAGATCTTTGTGAAAAAGCCTGAGCTGATATTATAACAGTTAGAAAGAATATGATTTTTTTAATCATTATTGATTATTAAATGTCAATATTTTATTTAATCCTAAGAGGAGAAAATTTTGATTGGCAAATATGCTATTTTTTAATTGTTTGGACAAGAATTTTGTGTCTCCTCCTGTTAAAACTACTGTTAAATGTCGAAAATCGTCCTGATATTGGTTAATTACGCCATTAATCTCATTAATTACGCCATTAATTACGCCAGAATGAATTGATTCTGAAGTTGATTTTCCTATCAAAAAATAATCCTCTGTTTTTGATAATTCTGGAAGTTTAGAAGTATAATTATGCAATGATTTATATCGAATATGAATTCCGGGAGAAATGGCTCCTCCTAAATATTCATTATTTGAATTCACAAAATCATAGGTAATACAAGTACCTGCATCGATAATTAAAGTGTTATTTTGAGGAAATTGAGATACAGCAGCTACAACTAATGCTATTCTATCGATACCTAATGTATTTGGTGTGCTATATAGATTCCTGAAAGGAACTTTTGTTGTAGAATTCAATTGAATAAAAAAATTGATTTCTTGAAGCAACTCAATATATTCTTGCTTAGTTTCTTTAACAGAAGATAAAATACAATGTGAAATTTTATGTTTTTTAATAATTTCCTGTATTTCTTCTAAAAAATGAATCTCGTCAAAAACAATCTGCTCTCGGATTGTATCTAACTCAAAAACAGCAGCTTTAACTTGTGTATTTCCTATGTCTATTACTAGATTCATTCTTAGTTTAAAAGTGAAAGTCAAAAATACAATAGATTTTTGTAATTTTATTTGGTAGATATGAAAAACTCGCTTTATATTTGCGTCCGCTA